>OMLO01001066.1_pt1 | contig 20362 bp, 10 predicted proteins | sample 1674811 | NCBI WGS metagenome assembly OMLO01 (sample SAMN06265003, study PRJEB25207) | coral metagenome | isolation source: Coral host | place: Mexico:La Bocana,Puerto Morelos, Mexico | collected 2008-11-13 | reverse complement strand
TCTTGCCCGCTCGGGTAGCCAATCACAGCGCGAGTTTCGGTTCATCTTGCCCGCTCACGGAACTAGGCATATAATAAGAAGTTAATTGATGTGTTAAAAACATCACACCCTGTCCACACCACGCGGGAAAAAATTAAAAACGGAGTTTTCTCTCTGAAACCACCGTGACATCAAACGTTTTCCGTCCTACTCCGCGCTATGTCAGAGAACGTAACAATAACTGGCCATTTTGGATTTGTATTTGGGAAAGTCTCTGGTATAGGGGGGTCGCATGAATATCGTAACGTCATCGTTTTCGAAGGCTTTGCTTTCAAGACGTTTTCCGGCGTTATCCTCCGGTTTGAAGAGCGTTTTCAAAAAGCTCTGTTTATCGTGAGTGATGACGATGTGATAAGCTCAACCATAGCAATAAAGCTGTGTTTTCAGATTTTTCCGGCGTTGTGCCGACGCGGCAGACGCGGTTACCCTACGTTGCATGTGTTTCTGAGCTATACCAGAGGCTCATTATACCAAACAGTCTCTATACACTCTTGGCTGTATACTCAACAACACCACCTCCTTTACGGTAAACGTTGCTTTTGAGTTCTTTGTCTAATCAGAATATGACAAAGTTGCTCGACGGTTACTTTCTTGCGCATTTTAAGAACTTGCTGGCCGTCTTACAACTTTCTCAAAACGCAGAAAAAGAGCAAGGGACTTTTCGTTTTATGGCTAAGCCATAGTGCCGGTGCTTGCCTATCCGTGCGGTATTTTCCTTTTGCGGTATTGCGGTATTTGACGCTCGGAATATTTTTGGCGGCAATGCGGTGTTCGGGAAGCCATAACGTCTCCTCTTCAAAACTTTTAAACAATGGGAATTTAAAACGGAAGTTAAATTATGGCAGGAAGTACCTATATACTTTTCGTTTCAGTTGACGGAAACTCTGTACTTCCTGTTTTGATCTCCCGGTATGTCTGTGGCGGTGTTAGTCGAAGGTCAACCATTCGGGAAGGAAACCAGCGCGGTTAAATCCCTTTTCCTTGTGCCAAGACCCCGACGGCTGAGAGGAACGGCTCTACGCACAAACTCCTACGTGATTATGCGTGGTTGCAAAATTAGTCAATTGCATGTATCAACTTGCAACTGTTCTAAACTATAGTAACTATGTCTAAACTGACTCGTTCTCCACACGGGTTGTTGCGTAGCAACGTAGCAACTGCGTGGATGAAAACTATAGCTTGCATCAACACGTCATAGTAACGGAGAAGGATTTCCATTCGCACAAGTGAAAAAACAATAAATTAGCCTTGCCAAACGTCGGTGTAAATACATATTTGTATGGCGTGATTAGACATGATCAAGCAATAACTTCAAGGGCCCTGGGTCCGTCTACGTACGGGATGCCGATCTATCGAGCCACCTCATTGGTCGATACCAGCGAGACGCATTGCCGTAAAGCGAGATTGATCCAGTTGCGAAATTGTCGGGACGAGAAATTTGAAGTTTCGTCATTGCCAACGTCGCTCTCCGTTGTGCTGATCCGGATTGTTAAGTTCAACTAAAGGTAGTCTATTTTCGGCTGAAAATGGGTGATACCGATGCAAAATCCACAAAGCCATTTAAACAGCGGAAGAGTTTCGGTAAGCCGTTTGATTTGTATACAATCTCCATATGGTACCTTTGTTGTTGTTCGAACTTGTTGTAGTGCATGGTGCAAACGTATAAAGCTTATGTATGATGCTGATTTCCTTCACTTAGTCAGTCGTAGAGATGAAGTAGCAGGAATCAGAGCGAAATTTCCATCCAAAATACCAGTAAGTATGATTTGGCGACTTTTTCGCCATTGTTAATAAGGTTATCTACTCTTCAAGGTAAACAACTTTTTGGACCTCACTTGGTTAAGCTTAATGTGCTTTTCTTGCAGGTTATAGTCGAAAGATATCATAAAGAAAAAGATCTTCCCTTACTTGACAAAACGAAATTTCTCGTCCCTCAAGAGCTGACCATGAGCCAATTCGTTACTATAATTAGGTAAGTCGTTGATAAACTATTGTTTGCCATTTGGTAACTCGCAGAAGCACGAGCGGAGCTTGTTCGTTGTGTGCACGTACTCGGGTTATTCGAACACTTCCAAGTCTAAAAGTTGACACAACCAAAAAAGCGTCGGAGACCGTCCGTCAAATGTGCGCGACGCGATAGTACACTCAGATTTTGCTTGTTTGATTTTTTGTAAGTTTAACTTTAAATTCGCAATTGTATATGCGTAGTGATGAAAATGTTAGAAGGACGCCTAGCAATTCGTGAAGTTAGTTGAACTAAGAGTATTGTAAGGTCACAGAGACGATTCCTGTCAAGCGACCTTCTTTGCTCGTGTGGTGTGTTTCTACAGATTTACGTGCAGAAACGCCATGCTGTGCCTTGATCACCACAAACCTAATTTGCACTTGCATCTTGTTGTATTCAGTAAAACGCATGGAGGTAGAACTTGTCTTTTTACATTTAAGAAAATCACGACATGGATAAATCTACTCTCTGCTTGTAACTGTACTGACAATACAAAATGTTTGCCAGAGTTTGCTACTATTCTTCGATTTGATGCTTTTGTAATTTTATATATAAGTGGGCATTGTTCTCTCAATAACGTGAGAGGTAGCTAGATCGCTGCCAAGAACTCTTGCACTAAATAAATTAAGTCTGTTTTCCTTTGAATGCTTAAGGTTTGCAAGTCTAAACATGCAGTGAGCTTGGAAGGAGCCTGTTGGTTCTCAAGTAACGATTGTCTGTGTAGTGCTTTTATGTTTCAAGATGTTGGCCAATTTTTCCTTAAAACCTAGTTGTGCAAGTATGACCTTTCAAAAAAAAATAGGGTAAAATAATTGGCTAATATGGAACATTTGTATCTCATGTTCAAGATGTGTGCCAATCTGACCTCAAATGGCATGTGGTTTAATGAGAGTTAAGCTTAGGGTTATGTTAAATTTGTAAAATATTCTACTAGCATGAGATCTGTATTCAGGAAACATTGGACAAGTTCTCTTTCTACAAACCAGATGTTTAGTACAATGGATCTTTTCATACTCTGCTGGTAAATTAATATATTCCTGCAACCCATTTTTGGCAAGGGGCGAAAGACAAACACAAACTGCCTGTCAAATATGAAAGAAAATAATTTGTACCAAACAGTAAACTGCATATATTTCACATATATCTTGGACCTGTTTGTCAAATCATAAAACAGTAATGTCTAAGATGGTGTCATTTTGAAGTGTTAATCAAAATATTTGATTGCTGTGGGGTAGTCCTCATAACTCAATGTTGTTGATAGTTTTTGCGCTGCTACATTTAGCATATTGTTTTGCTGGTACAGGTCATGGGTATTGAATTGCACAAGTTTTTTCTTTAACTATTTAGCACCCTGTTTCCAATGATTGCTTCCCTTTGGGTGTCTTTTTAATAATAGATAGTATTCCAATGAATACTCTTTCCAGAAAGTGCTGACATTGCAAAAGAGATATACAAAAAAATGAAAATGCTGATTGTGTGACACTTGTTAATCTTGTAAGTGAGTGAGTCAAATTTCTATGGTGTGTATCTTCGAGATATATCAAAAATGCCTGGTTTCTATTACCTGTGTGGTATTTGGAGAACATGATTGATTAGCCAAGTAAAATACGGGAAATGTCTTGTGTAATGCAGATTAAAACACCAATAATCAGTGTATGTTCCAAACATTCCATGAACACCACCTGGAGTGCGAAACACAATTAACCACACTGCTTTACAGACATCTCCTCCATTTTCTGAGGGGAGGGGAAGGATGTACACACCATCGCCTTTTCCAAAACAAAGTTTTAAATTTTGGCCAACTATAAGATGACCAGAAAGTGCCCTTGGCTGCTTAATAGACTCTGTCTGTAAATTGGTGTTTTATTTATAGTATATTCCTGACAATAATTTTGGGACTTTGATAACTGGTTTGAAATCATCATGTTTGATTTTGTAAGCATTTTACAAAAGTTATCGTCAAAAAGCCCACACAGACACATATTGCTTAACTGGGTAAAACGCTCCTAAACAGGCCATTATTAAAACTCTGCATTGAAACTTGCTGTAATCTGTAGTAGCTAAAAGAAAATTGTATGGAATACAAGATAAGTTTTCCAAAAATTATTACCTGGAAATTAAAAAAATCTAGTTTTTGGCCTCAAAAATTGGGGGTTGACTTATACATGGGATCGACTAAAACATGGGTAAATACAGTAGAAGCTCAACTGTATATACATTTTTTAACTGACCAGTGTATATATACTGTAACCTCAAGATTCATGTATGATGTGTTACTTACAGTACACTGTTGTGTGGTATTTCTTTTCAACAAAGAGCCTCTTGCAGAGGGTTTTTGTGTATTCCCCAGTGCTTATCTGCTATGTTGTTTATACATGTGTATTAATACTTTTTTTGTCAGGAATCGCATGTCACTATCATCAACACAAGCCTTCTATCTCATCGTGAACAACAAGAGTTTAGCAAGCATGTCAATGACAATGGCTGAAGTTTACAAGGAGGAGAAAGATGAGGATGGATTTCTTTACATGGTTTATGCTTCTCAAGAAATGTTTGGCTCATGACAAGTACAGAAGAACAGTAAACACACTCTGATAGCTGTAAATTATGTTGCATTCCATCTGCAACATCTATTGCACTCTAGCACTGGAACAACCTACCTCAATTTGGATGTCATCTATATGTGGCAATCAAGTGCTTGAATCCTAGATGTGTGACCGAGTTTGGACAGTGCATAGTTTACACATTTGCATTCTTTTTATTTTCAGAGCTTATTAAGGACACTGACTTTGGGGAAATGTTGATTAAGTGATTTTTGCTATTATATTAGCCATTTTATTGAATTTTAGTATATAGCCTAGGGGTATTTCTGCTATATTTTGGCATCATTGCTGAATTCTATTCACAATTTCCAAGAAATTATACCAGAGCACCAAGCAACAGTTTCAGTGTTTGCCTTACACAAATTAAAAAAGGAAGTGATGAAAATTACGTGTCTGAGGTACCAAGACAAAGCTGCAGATAGCTGGTTATATTCACTCTAAAGCAGGTCATGTTTTTACGTCTCTACCAGTGTTATTTTAACTCTTTTATTACCTAAGATTGAAGTAGTTGTTCTCCCTATCATAGTGTTATTTTATTTGTTAGTACTGAGAACTTAGGAGCACATCTACATAATTAAATTATCCCTATGTATGTAGTTAGTTGATAATTTTATTACAAATTTTCATCACTCCTCTGCTTCACAGTGTACTTAAATGCTGTAATTACAGTGGAATCCCAATTTCTTATCACCCAAGGGAATGGGTAGGTTTCTCCCTCCTCCCTGTAAAAATCAGGTTTCCACTGTACAAACTCTGTTGTCAGTCAAGTGTGGGGAAAAAATAAATAAGTATCTGTTTGTAGACAGATGAAGTAACTAACAGCATAGTATTTAATTTATTCTTATTTGCAATGTGAAGTGTTAATGAGCACTGAATTAACAAACCGTATATGTACATGTAGCAAGTGAAATTTATTTTCTGAATTATTTGTTTTATCCTTCTTTTATCTTAAACAGCTTAAATTGAGTTGTTTAATTCTTAAAAGCACAAACACACACGTATTTAGTTTTAGATCTAATTCTGTATAAGTGGGAAATGTTTTATGTACTATAGTTTTCTGAGGTGAGAGTGACTGTCCATAGAATTAAGGACAATGGTCTTATTGCCAGCCAGAAATAGTATTTTTTAACTTTGGTGTTATGCCAGTTTTTTTTTTTTATTATAATGTGAAAGTGCTGTTGCAGTGCGGAGATCTGTCAGTCAGCTCCTAGGAATTGTATTGTCTCTAAAGTTTCTCTTTGCATGTGGACAATTCACTAGCGTTGTGAATTTTCCATGTGCAAATAGTCGATGAGACTGAGTAGATTCATCAACAGTATGGAATGTTTTTTCCCCATAATCTTTGACATCATTTGGGGTAGCTGGCAGGTCATGGAGTGAAAGGATGGGAAGGAACAAAGTACTTTTTCAGGTGGCAGGTCATGTTGCTTTCAGGAAAATTTTGACAAGCAGCAAAATGTTGTGGACATTGTAGTACCAGTGAGAATTGCTTTGACTTCTACAAAATGTTAGTTGTGGTAATACTTAATTTATTATCGTTGAATGGAATTAAGCGATTTTTATTTACTCATTGATTTCATGTAACAGGTGTATTGAATTAAACCATCATGAATCTTGAAAGTAATTTTGCAGATTATTCTTGTGACCTCTGTAGCCATCCCAAAAGCCTGCAATTAAGTATACAGTAGGTCTTCTGCATGATTATGTCACATTATCAAAATTCACCACCAATCCTTATTTGCGGGAAGTTGTCTCAAACCTCAGTGGCACCTTTGTGTTGTTTTCATGAGGGATTTCTTTTCATCTCTGCTACTTTATAAATTTGACCATGATAAAATTTGCAATTTGTATTTTCAAAGCAAGGCTTGGTGGTAAAATTTTCTTGCCTGATGTCATTATGCATTAGGGCCATTATATTGGAGGGTAAATAAAACTTAGGCGTCACAGTGTTATCTGCATCTCAAGTTGATTTCCCAAATCTGGCTAGCTTGATTTCTTTTAGCTTTTTTAATTTTGCTGCAAATTATTTGTCTGCCCATTATTTTAATTTTTGCTTAAAATAAACTTGTTTTTGACATTGGCTTATTAATTATTTGATCCTGTTAATTTCATGCGAGCTGTGACATGCAGTTCCCATTGACAGTGATGCAAAATTGTATCTCTGACACATTTACCATACTAAAATTTATTGACCCGGGTAATGTCATATCATCGTCCTGGACTGAAGTAGGGTTTGCATTCAGGCTTAGTGACCCATCAAGCCAGTGCCAGTGACTAGGAATGTTCCCTTGGACTGTGGTGATTTGCGCTTTCTTGATTCAGAGGGGTGCTCTGATTGTTAAGTGTCTCATCCAATGACCCGGGTTTGAATGTAAACTGGAGTTGTTCATAGGACAGTTAACATAATTGATCATAAACCATTATCCAGTGGATAGAGTAGCTTGTGTTATCAACACTTCTCAACTAGATAGTGTTTTATCTGGTGTCCCTTGAAGAGTACCGACCATGTCATACTTTCCTTTCCTGGAAAGACTACAAATCTGGTCTTCATTAGACAAGGAGCATTTTGTTCAGTGATTACCACCTTTTTCATCTTTCATTTGGAAAGAACATTTATATTCGGCAATAATTTCGGTTTCAAACTGAAATAACTTCCTTTTTATTTTTCCAGTTGATCCTTTTGTCCCATATGCATTGTTTATTTTCATTTCCTCGCAATGCGTGGCGGTGCAAGCGAGTACAAGGTTCATTTGATTGTTCTCGTTGCCCGGTGAGAAGTTATTTAAATAGAGGACCATTGTTAACTTGTTGTAAACCCTTGATCTCTTTGGTCAGATCGCTATGAAATGATTTCAGAAAGTCATTGAATGTGTGAATCTGTTCTATATACAATTCTTGCACTTCTAATTGCACAAACTTCTTCAGCTCTCGCGGGGAATTCATTGAATTTGCAGCGTCAAAATGCATGCCATTAACCCGCGAAATTCAACTAACGAAACTCCAACACAAGGTAAGGAATTTTTGTAGCTCTTTCCCTAACTGAAGGGTTTGCAGGTTTTTGATTGAGACAAGACGACTTGAACTTGTTTTCTGCATGAGTGCATATATACTTGAACCTGTGGGGGGGGGGGGTACTCTGCTATATAAGGTATATAGGTATGTGCCGCCCCAAAGGGTATGGTTTTCAAGCCGTTTTGGTCTACATACCTATATAGCCCAAATAAGGGTGTACACCCTCCCCAGGTCAGCCCACTGTTGGCTGGGAATTTCAATTAGTTTCTTTCCAATTTACAATATTTGTTTGCTTATTTTGAGCATCCCTAATTATCACAGTAGTGCTAAACACTTTGACACTTGTTATTATAATCACTCTTTATCTCTTGATGCTGCTTTCATGGTATCGAAAACCTCCCCAGTCATTGGTGAACCCCCGGGGGGGGGGTACTACTCCGCCCCGAGGTCCAACCCCTTACCCTTTTATACCATTTTTTTCAGAAAAGGCACCCCTTTCGTATGCCTTTTATTGGAAAAAGGCACCCCTTTCATATACCTTCTTAAAGAAGAGTTAGGAATAAGTCGTTAAAACAGGAAGTCTTCTTGTAATTTTTTTCATGTAGCGTGTAATAAATTAAAGTGAAACAGTCATAAGTTGCGTCTGCTTGATCTGTTTTAATTCAAAGCCCTTTTTAATACCCGAATGAAGATTTTCCTACCCTTTCATATACCTAAACTTGTGAAGTCCCTACCCGTTTGTATACCTGAAGCCTGAAAAAGGCACCCCTTTCGGGCGGAGCCTCCCCATATAGGCCATTATAGGGAGTACCCCCCCCCCGTGTGGTGAACATGCTGTTAACATTTTTGTGACACAATAGGTTACCATAGCAAGAGAATGACCTGATTAAAACGTCCTTAATTACAGCTTTGAGGTCTATAATTTAAAAACAACACTGTGAAATATCTTGAGTCACTATATATAAATTGATATATTTATTTTATTCAGTTATTTATTGTAGTCTATTTTAAATACTAAAATCTAGATAATTTGAAATATTCGCCGTTATAATGATTGGTTTTGTTTTTAAATCTCTAGTGTTTGCCGCTAACGCAGATGGATTTGTAATACATTGACTTGCAATGATGGTATGCACAGACCTCAGATGTAGGCTTTTGAAATAGCATTTAAGTGGTTGCATGCAAGCTAAGTGCTACATTATGTTTCTCTCGTAGCGTAATCCAATTCACTGCCAGAAAACATGTCAAAACCTTTAAAGACACTGTTAATTCATCCCCCTGGGGACTTCCATATGGAAAGGTCAGAGATGCTCTTTAGAACATTTGAATGAGCCCTTAAAGAAGACCAGTCTGGGTGTGGCTCAAGGTTTATTTGACCCTAAAGGATACTGATTGCCAGCCGCTGTTCAGGCAGGTGGCCCACGCTAAGAGACTGGAATCCATAGATTAGGAAATCAAGTCTATCAAAGGAAATAAGGGTGTGTGCAACCTCGTTCCTAGTGTCTCTCATCTTACCGCCCCTGGAGCCAGGGGACGTTAAGATGAGAGACCCTGGGAACGAGGTTGGGGTGTGTGTTCTGTTATTATTTCTATTGCACTATAAAAGATTGAGAGCTAAAATAGTGGCGATTCGTATAAACTCTACGTGAGACCAGAATTCCTCATTTATACCCTTGGCAAGACAAAGAGCATCCCTGACCTTTTCAGATCGAATCCACGCTGGGTTTCACTAGTCATCTCCTGGCATAAAGTGGATTATTCTATGAATGTTTTTAAAAGTGCTTACGTCAGATTCAATTTCCGCCAGCGTCTGGTGATCGAGCCTATGCTTATGTCTGATTGCAAAATGTTGTTGAGTAAGGAATCAAACTATGATGCTAGGCTAGACAAAGTGACTTGAGCTCAGCTCACAAACTAACTGACCTAACTAGATTTTGTTTTATTGCAGCCAAGTCCAAGACAAACGTTCCGTCTACTCATGGTGCAGCACATTCACAAACCGGTGTTCTTTCTATTCTTTTACCGATCATGTACGCACCTTTAATTTCTTGTTGTTAGAGGTACTTGGTCTCTGAACGTGAGTCTATGTAGTTGAGGTTGAGGACTCATCTACGAACGTGATCATGCATGTGTGTAATATTGGTTACCGGTCGTTTAGCCCTAAGTCGATTAGCCCCTAGCCGGTTAGGCGCCAATCAGAAGTCGTTGCGGGGGCTAAATGATCGGCTACCGTAAAATCAACTTCTCGTCTAAATTCATTTTCTTGCTTATTCTCCTCCAACTTATTCTGAGGCTGATTCTGAGATTGGACGTTGAGGAAGAATCAATTGTTCATGAATTTAGTTTGTGGTGGTAGCTTGACATCGGGGCGGGACATCGGTTTTTGGTGATGAAACAGTGCTATATGGCTACTGCCAAACAGTTCTTTCAAAGTGCGTTAAGCGTGTGTGAAGGTAGCAAGAAAGAAGTAACAGTCTTTCGAAGAGCCGATTTTTGAGTCAAGAGTGTTCTGAAGTTTTTGTACATAACATTTTCCGAGCGTTTACCTTGTTCTCTTGCGATAGACTTGCCGCGCTGTAAAATAAACAGATCAATATTCTAAAAAGTGAATTTTCTTCATAGTTTCTCGCGAGTAAATATTTCAAGAGAATCGTACATTCCAAGGTCTAAGCCCTACTTTACCTACTCTTCATCCGTCTACCCCATCCTCCTCCCTTCCCCCTCCCCTCCGCTTCCCCTCCTCCCTTCCCCTTCTCCCTTCCCCTTTCCCGACCATCGTCTAAGCTCCTTGTACCTCGACAGTTATAACTCGTCCATATGCTATAACGTGTTGTTCTGTTTTGTTCATGGAAATCATTGACTATCCCCGAAATAACCGGCATCAGGTTTCTATCACTCTCTGAAGGTTATATTTTCATTGTATTTTCCATTCAAACAATTCATAGGAGTGTCATAGATATTTGCAGTTTACATGTAAGCCAAACGTTGAAGCGTGCAAAACCTTCCTGTCTACACTCATGTCAGTTGCATGCCGTTCTGGCGAAGGCATACTGAAATGCCTAGAGAGACCAGTGCCATTTAGAACTGTTGATGCCACTCGTAAACGATCTCTTTGGTGTGCGGGAGATGAAACTCGGAAAGGGATTTGTTAAGAGAACACTTTAGAAGGAAATTAATACAAAATGTGTTTTTTACTTCACTTTTTTTATGATAAATTTCTCTAACTATTTTTTTATACATATTTTAACAATTTTGTATTCGGTGTCCAGTTGCATATTGTTTGTTCATCTGAGCCTTTCTTGTGTTGTTATCTTGTGTTCCTTTGGAGGAAACTTGCTATGTCATATGCAGTGTCTGTCCATCAGTGTCAACTCGATCTCTCCTTAATTCTCCGCAATCACAAAACTTCCGCAAAAATATGATGATGGTCGAATACTCTATTCGAAGATAGCAGACAGGGTTTTATCATTACACAATAAATTTTTTGATACAATATATATCGAGCTTTATACGGACATCCGTTAAACGGGCACTCGTCCATACTCTGTGCAGCTACCTAGTAGTGCCGCGAAGATCGAGGATTCACTGAGGAGTTTAGCCAAACTTGGTTAAGCTACCGAGGTAGATCCTCTTCTATAATCAAAGTTGGGCTTATCGCTTAAAACTTCACAGTGTCATTTGGAGTCGATCACTTTTCTCATTTAATTCAAACCAACATGTGGTACGCTCAGGCCTGTAAATCATCTCTTCTTTGCTGATTCGCTGTACTGACCACGCATTTCCAAAATCGCTTTCAGCAGTTTGGCGGACTCATAGCTGCACTGTTTGTCTATTGCGTCCTGAAGCTGCCTTGAGTACAAACTTAGAAACTCTTTTTTGATGTAGTAAAGGTCAATCTGCAAAGAAAGGAAGGAAGAAAAAGTAGTTAATAATCAGAGTTGTTTCGTCCGAGTTTTTGCTGGAAGCCCATTCTGATGTTATCAAAGTTTTGTTACTTGGTACACTTGGCACCATGAATGATTTGAATTCGACACTGAATGGCAACAGACAATTGCCAGGGAAATAATAGTTGAAAACCTGACGGAAACTTTGTTTTCACTAATTACCAAAAAATGAATTCCAAATCAGTTAGGTCCATTCTCGTCTCTTTTGGTCTCAACTGAACAAAAGGATCGCGGACTCTGGGCACGAGAATGGTCAGTGACGTATCGCATATATCGAGACCCTGGACTATATTTTGTCTCTAAATGGCTGAACTTACCTCTGATCTGGAAACCATTATCCTTAATATTTTTAGTTCATCAGCCTTGGCCATTTCCTTGGCAAAGTATCGAGGAGGGGTTTCTAATACCAAAACTGCAACAATAAAACCATGCTATTATTACATGTTAATAATAAGAGTTAATAATAAGAGTATCCTGTCTGTCTGCCATCAAGTGATGGCCTATATAATTATTTAATTCCATCTTTACTCAATTAATAATAACATTTGCCATATATTCTAGAAATTTCATGTTCTGAAATCTGAGGCAGGGTAGGATAGTCAGACCCCATGTTGAATGATAAGTAAGAATTGTTCGGGCGGTCAGTGTAAAGCATAGATTGTAGATTGTAGTCTGCAGACCAGGGGTAAAATGGGTGCAGACTAAATGCAGACAGCAGGCTAGACTTAAAAACTGAATCGTGTTTCCATTTCGATCATTGAGAGGTAACCGTAAGCAGCCTATCCAGAGCGTTATTCAGACTAACTTGAGTGATATTCACTGGGCTAACTGGAGTGAAGACATAAGAAATACGATTGACCCCGTAACCTTGTTTACGGCTTATAGCATGCACTCGATAATTGAAAGAAATAACACGATTTATCAAAAACTGGATCGTGGAAAGTTTTTGTTGGCTGAGCCATCATGGATTATGAGCTATTATACCATGCTCTACAAATATGATAAACGTAAAGGTGAATTTTGGAGCGTCCTTTTATTTGTTTAGTTATATTTGCGGGCGTTTTTACACTGACCGATTGTTCGGGTACGATTTCGAGGACTTTCCACTTACCGCAATCTTTCAAGGTATCTCGTGCTTGTTGTGATAACGTTGAACATCTGTCATCAATAAACTGCGCAATGTTGACTCGGTGCAGATCAAGAAAAGCAGCAAATGTTTCTCTTAATTGATTTCTGCCAAGTGGCTGGCATAACAGGGACAGCACATCGCCATCGTTGAACAGTTGTGTTGCTCTTTCTCTTGCCGCTATCTTATCAGCTCTTTTCTTGGCAGACGACCGATCCACATTTAGTAGAGAAACTAAAATGTGTCTGACATCCTCGTCTTCTAACTTGGATAATTCATTTTCTAATGTTTTTCCATACTCTGTAAATATGAATTGCAAAAATATGTGACTACATAATATAGTCTGTTCAAGGCTTATTCACGCCTTTCCCCAACTACTAACTGACCGAAGGCCTTAAACAAAGGACGAAGGGTAAATTGGACTTACCCTTCATTTTCTATTAATGGGAATAATTTCATCAGCTACTTCCAATCAACCATGGATTATTACTATTACTTTTGGTTTGGAATCATTTAATTTTCCGAAATACAAGACACATTATAATAATCTCTTCTAAAAAAATCTTACCAATATTTTTCAGTTAAGACAAACTGGAATATCCGGAAAAATCCCGGGGAGAGAGAGAGATCTCCCATATAAAACTAGGACGGGGGTGCTCATCATGCTTTTTAGTGCTTAAAAAAAGCAGTTTTAGTTCATCTTAGGTTGTTCGGCCTTAAAAGGTCTACAGCGGGAGCTTTTGTCATGCCTTTTAGGATATTAAATCGAAAGAAGTCAGTGCTAGTTTTTGTGTCACTTTAGAATTGGTACTTCTTAGGGAAGAAAAAAAAAACATTTTAATCCAAGCCCACAAAACATTGGGAAGTGCAGTGGCCTCACAGTCAGTACGCTCATCTCGGTATCAAGTGGTCCGGGGTCGAGCCCTGGTCGGGGACATTGTGCTGTGTTCTTGGGAGAAACACTTTACTCTCACAGTACCTCTCTTCGCTCAGGTGTATAAATTGGTACCAGCGAATTTAATGCTGGGGTAGCGCTGCGATGGATTAACATCCCATCCAGGGGAGAACAGAATATTCCTAGTCGCCAGGAACCCATCACTAGAGGCGTGCAACTCCCACACTAAATCTATCACGGCGTTTTTACAGACCGGGCTACTTTTAGGCTTCTTTTCCTGCGAAATAGGTCAGTTTCGGGGACTGGTGTCATCCATACGATTACAACTACAGGCAGTGGTTTTTTGCGATCAATAAACCTCTGAATTGTTTCACTTACCAGCGAAATAATCTTCTTTGATATCCATCAAACTGTCATTTCTACTTGATATAATAATAGACACAACCGTGTTGAAATCCTGGTCATCAAACGCCTTATGTAATGACTTGATGTCATATGTGATTGGTGAATACAGCAAAGCTGTCACCACTTGTTTGGCTGTTCCACTAAACTCTGACTCCAGTACAGTCGTTAAATCCTGCCAAAAGAAAACAAAAATTAAAATTTAAAAAACGTTTCTTCCTTTTCATTGTCTACCTTCCTTCTTTTCAGACCGCCTGCTTGTCTTCTAAAGGTTTTCCTACCTCATGGAATCGCTCTTTATATGCCTGTAGCAATCTTTTTCTCTGCCTGTTGGTGAATCTGGCCAGGATTTTGACAATGCAAACCTCTTCAGTGCCCTGTCCTCGCATGGCATCCTGCAGTTGATCAGCTTCCTTGTCCCAGTTGGGAGGCTGAAGTCTATTGGAGCCCAGACCTGCCTGCATGTTACAAGACCGCAGCATTGTGTCAATACACCGAAAAGGAATTGATGATGCGTGAAATTAAATAGCTGCTGTGATATTTACTTTAAAAACCTAACACAGGAGATTTAGATGTGCTGTTCTTTTTGTTTCTGTTTCAAAGAGCAAATCATTTAGGATCTTAAAGACAGATCAGAACTACATCAACCAAATTAACTCAGTTCTCTTCATGCAAGATTGACTCAGCAAGTGATCAAAGATAAACAACATTATGTGTTAACTTTGATGTTTAATACCAGATTAATAAAGAACGACGGTCTATCTTCAATAAGAATAAGTTAGATTAATTGTAATGATGCTATAAGGAAAATGACAAAGACATTTAAGTTAAAAGTTCTAACAATACATGTTTACTATTTAAAACGTAACAGAGACGTCAGCCGCCATTGCATTGTTGACTGCTTGCGGAAAAGCGATTGCTTTTCTCAGTTTTAGGTTTGCAACCGAGTGAAAAAACTGATTGCGTGATTCCTCATTTTCAGTTTCTACTCCATCATGTTCAGTCGTTTGTCTCTGGATTCACCCTAATGTCACTGAATCAACTTCTATGGAAACAACTTGAATTTATACGCATATAGCTTTACGTCTTGCTAAGTAGTGCAAATCGAAGCTTTAGGAACATTTGATCGTTACAAACATTCACACAACGCCTGGTCGAACACCTGAAACTGACGTTGAGGTTTAGTTTGGGGTAAGGGATGGGTAGATAAGCATGTGTGAGGGAACACGGTTCTGCTGCAGTGCACTCTTGTAAATCAGAACTGGCAAGTCCGATGTTATATATTTGTGAGAATAAAACCGTCGTAAACTGAATACAGAACAAGATGTGTTATTGAGCTTTGACTTTTACAGACATTATTACGCTTATGCCACATTCAGTTAGAAACTATCTGAAAGTTTTAGACGCCCAAAAGTTGAGACTAGGATCACTGCCATGATTACATATGCAATTCTGATAAAACTCATATCAACATTGACAGATTAATCGTGGACGGTAATTTTCAGGAATGTCATGTGTAATGTGGAAAAGAAAACACGACTTACTTGTACCTTGCACAAGTCTTTTGTAGACACTGTGCAACCCATTGCCCGTGCGTTCACTGTACAACCGACTTACAACAACCGGAATGCAACGGAAATGAAACGTTTCCATTTCACTGACTTCTCGTGACGAAAACGTCATGAATATGTAATGTAAATCAGCACACAGAGAGGCGTGCTTGCGTCATTGTGGTATACTTAGTCTCGTTTAGTGTCACTGGTGCAGTTCCTTATGTAACCTCTTTTCCTTTCGCGGATCAAAATGCAAGGTGATTTGTTATTATAATTTAATAGTTTTTGAATACTGTCATATTTCTGAACTGTTGAGCTGAAGATTTGAAGGAATATTGCCGGTGCTCAGTTTCTTGTTTCTAAATATAGGTATCTACCTGCTGATCAGTCTTTTAAGAGGTAGATAGTTCCGGTCAACATGACGTCAACGTTCAAAGACCAAGTGATATTTTCGTGGTTCCAGGTGAACAAACTTAATCAAGTGACAGTTTCTCCGCCTGACAAACAAAGCCCCAAACACAATAACCGACAGAGATTTATTTGGGAGCGGCCTGTTTTGCTCGCTGGTTTTTCCGCCACGACCTAAGTTCATTCCATTACTAACTGTTCTAAAAATGCACTCGCTCGTGGAACCTGCCAAATGAGGTTGAATTGTGAGTTGGCAGTATTTGAACAAGGAAGTCGGATTTCGGAATAAGATGTTGCCACAGGCGGTTTGTTTGCAAGACTTCAAAAGTCAGTTTGAACAGTAACGACCAGTAACATACGAAACACCTTTAAAGTTTTAAACAGGAAGATGTCTTACATGCATCTGCATTGTTTGGGACGCAGGCTCTTTGAATATCTCAACCAGAAAGACAATCAACAATTCCCAGTACCATTCACTTATCATACTCACTTTTCCACAAACCAGTCTTGACCAGTCGGATTAATGTAAGAAAAACGTCAGTTATCGATTGAACCTTGCCATGACGTAATTGAATTTTAAATCGAAATTGTCATGACGACGATAAACAGAAAACCTTAAAATCAGTAAAACTTAATTTACTGATAACCTAGTTCATCTAGATAAGCCAACAAAAACAACATACACAAAACAAGAAAGCGCTGTAGGTTTATCTTGATCAAGTCTCGAAAACACTCAGACTCAAGCCTTCAGAGACCGAAAGAATACAGATTTAATGACGTTTTTTGAAATAATGTTAAAATTTACAATAATTTATCTTTCGACGCCGTGAAAACTTTTTTTGTCGCAGATCAGAGTTGTATTCCTGAAATCACTCCCATTATGTTTTGTTGGGGAATATTTAATTAAATCTGAACTCTGTTGAAAACTCTTCCAAACAGCCTTCAATACATAACCACGAAGAAAAAACGTGTTTCTAGTTTCTAATGACAACTAAAACTGAAAATATAATATCAAAGAATAATAATTATAACTTATGAAAATAAGTTAGGTAAGATCCTAAAAAATTGTTTCAAGACATGTTTAGTAACACCATGTTATTCTGTATTTTGGTTTTAAATATTAATCAAAATTGTCCTAGAACTACAACAATGTATTCTTGTTTTAATGTTAAGGCTGTATGTCGAAACTGAATTTAGATTTTCTTATGGATGTATTTCGGGTCAAAGCGTGTTTGCTACAGGCAAAACCGGAATTGGGTTCGTTACTTTTAAGTGAGAATTTGTAAGGCAAACACGGCTCATGTGCAATATACAGTGGTTGCTATGAATAACAGAGAAATGAATTGAAAGAAGCGAATAGCATGCAGTTGTGTATAGTGTTAGTTTTTATAATTCATAGTATTATATAGAGAGCAAGAGATTATCTCTTGATAGAGAGGAAGAACTTTAGCATATCATTTTATTCAGTTGTGCTACAAATATTGCAGATGCCCCTCAAGTGGAGACGAGAACTGCGGAGTCAAGAAATTTAGTGTAGTTGAGTAGTTTCGAGTGTTTTGCATAATATAAAAGAGACGAAAAGTGACTTACTTGTAGTTGGTTTGTGTTCTGTGTAGATGCTGTACAACCCATGTTCAATGAAGTTTACTGCTATCGGACCGACTTAGTAACCACAATGTAACTGATGCGGGGGTATTCGTCAGTTTGGCTTTTGTTAATTCTCGCGTGACAGAAAATATAGAATATGTAATGTCGAATTATAAACAAAGGTGTGTTTGTTGATTCTATTCTATAACTGACAGGGGGGGATGTCAGGAGGTGCAGTTTGCTTTGTAAAGCAATTTCATTTTGCGTTAATACAATTAAAAATTCTTAATATAATGATTTAATAAATACTACAACTTGCCTACGAAGCATTGAAGGGTACTGATCAGTGATTTCTACTCGCTGGTTGCCTCTGTGAAATTAGACTGTCGCTTAATCCGTGGAAGAAAAGCTCGAACACAATGCTCGAGGGAGGTCGATTTTAGGGAGCGCCAGCTATGCTTGCTTGTTTTTCCGCTACAGCGTAAGTTCGTTACATTTCTAAGTGTTCTAAAATTAAATCTCTCTGGGAATCTGAACTGCCATGTGTAGTTTGCAGTTCTCGCTTAAAAATGTTACATTATTTAATTTAGCAAACGGTAACTTTTATTTCATTAAAAAAGGTCGGCAAGGTGACCGAGACTGGAAAAGGTATGTTGTCAGCAGAAGTTTGATTTCATAATGAATATTTATAAGAAGAGGGAAGCACTAGCTCTTTGTTCGCGCTCTTTTTGTTTGCTGCTGTCAAAAAATAACTTTGTGAAAATTCCAGATTGACTGTCTGTCGTTCCCAGATTGGGTAAAATGTTTCAGTTTTCCGAAGCCGAACTATTACAAACGATTACAAACTAAGATTTTTTCTTCAAAACAGTATTTAACTATCTCAAGACGTTTTACTACTTGTTTTCTAAAATATAACTGAGATACTACGCGCGCTGTGATTGGCCAATGAAAACGCTTAACCGCATGATCTCTGTACCGGTAATCAAGGTTCCCGTCATCACTAAAGCGGAGGAGCCTGGATATTAAGTATGGCCACCCTATCAACACATAATCGACTCACGTATTTCAGCTTTTGCTAGGGTCAGCAGAAGAAAAAAACTAAAAAAGCTGAGGCAGCAGAGATTCAAAAAGATTGGAAGTCTGTCATCTGAGAAAGACGTTAAAGTAATGGACCTCGACCTCTTTTACAGATAGTAACTTACTAATGTTTACCCATTCCTTAAAATTTGTTTTTTAAATGACACTGAATTAAATAACAGCAATGATGCGTGCTAAGAAGTGAGTGAGGACTTTGGAGAGCTGTTTGTGATATCAATTATGAACAAAGACTTACGTAGGTATTGCATTCATCGTTTCTAGACACGGTACAACCCATTGCCACTGTTTCATCGAGCTGGTCACTGAAACAAACTACGGAGACGTGCGAAGCCGACATAGTTGAACCATGACGTGTATTGCACGTGCGTCATATGTTAGTACATTTCTTTTGATTCCTTTCATGGTCAGAGAAAAAAGTCCACTTGAGGGATATTGAAACAAAACCGTTAAAACAATAACTTCTGGGGTGATATCATGGAGGGGCTAGTAAGTTATGCACACAGTACGTTCTATCAAATTGTTTAACGCATTAAGCCCTGGCCAAACGCACTTGCAAGTTGTCGCAAGTAAGCAACCAATTTTTAGAATGAATAGCACAGCCGATGTAGAGCAACTAAAAAATGCATTTCTCCTATATTTATAGCTGTCTACTCAAAAGAGGGAAGACTTGTTTGGCTTAGTTGGGATGTCGGTCGCTTCGCATACAAGTCGATTCGCATACATCGAGGTCGTTTCGCCGACACGATCTTGGTCGATTCGCATACATCGAAGTCGTTTCGCCTACAATTCGAATCGTCGACATTAAAGTCATTCGCATACACAATTTGAGTTGATTCGCATACAAAAAAGTCATTCGCCTACGTATCTAAGTTCGAAGTTATTTTGTATATAGCGAACATCACTCAAGGTGAGTGTAGTTAACCACGCGCGCCACGACTTTCTTTCTGAACATTACTCGCGTTGATAAAAAATGGAAGTTTCAGCAAGCGTAATCCAGTTTAAGCTAATTTTCAGAACACCAAAGAAAACTTCCAAATACCAAATAGTTGTATTGAAAATAATGTGTGTCTCAGATTAAAGAATGATTTGATTTATTGCTGAAAAGGACAAAGAAAAAAAAATCACACCTTCTTTGCGCGCGGCACGAATTGGCGGTTATTGTCAAGGAAGTCACAAGTGTAAACAATAGAACAGTTGAAAACAAAGCAAGTGAAAGTCCACGCTCAGAATTATAAGTCAACTGCTTATTGCATAGAACTGAACGGCTTCTTGACGCGTGTTAACGAATTTTCCGTACTCCTTGCAAAGAGTTGACCTTTCCTTTAAAGATGCAAGCCTTGTTTTTTCCTTTTTTGCATGATTTTAGTTATTGCTTGTAAAGACAAAGACAAAAATCACACCCTCCTCGCGCGCGGCACGAATTTGCTGTTTTTGTAAAAAAAAAAGTCACAAGTGTAGTGAATCGAAATTTGAAAACAAAGCAACAAAGCTTAAAGGCTTTTAAGCTGAAATTCATCAATTTCGCAGCTTTCTTTAGATAAAATACATATAGAGATTATTCCATGGAAAATGCGCGCGTACGATTTTTATTCACGAGTGAGCGCAGCGAACGTTTGAGTTTTCTGATACAACTCAACGAGTGAATAAAAATCGTACAAAGCATTTTCCATGGTGTAATTTGTTTATTTTA
>OMLO01001065.1_pt1 | contig 20366 bp, 10 predicted proteins | sample 1674811 | NCBI WGS metagenome assembly OMLO01 (sample SAMN06265003, study PRJEB25207) | coral metagenome | isolation source: Coral host | place: Mexico:La Bocana,Puerto Morelos, Mexico | collected 2008-11-13 | reverse complement strand
GACGCCAAACAAAGGTAAACAAGACAAAGGTAGACAAACACACCTTGTGAACATAAGAATAAATTGCTCTGCAATTTCTAGATCAGTGTTCTTTGAAGAGACAAAACTGAGTCCAAAGCTCATTACTGTACAGTTCATCCAGATAAAAGATAATTAAAACTCGTTTGTTCTATTCCCGCTAGTGTTATTTCCACTACATAGCAAAGTCAAAAAAGCAAACCCAGACACTGTTTGCAGGAGCCAACATTGGTATAATTATTGGGTGACTTTTCTACCTCACAGTGACTCCTACAATTCACATTTTCAGGTCACTTTCACACCCATGTTTAGTTTTTACATTTCCCGTTAACATGAATTGTAATTGTGTACTCAGTAAATCTAAAGAAAAACGGAAGTATGACAGTAAGTCTTGTTATTCGATGACTTGTGGAATCTTTTTTGTCGTTGTCCCGCGCGCGGCCGTCTAATGTTATGTAGTCACTGAAGTGGTCATATGATAAAATGCTTATTGACTGAGTTAGGTCGGGCCGGACGGAGAAATATTTGGCTCTCGGTCCGCACGTCCTAACCTCGAGCCAAATGTTTTCCCGTCTGCCCCTCCCACTCAGTCAATAAGTACATAATATTCAAGTTTCATGCTTAATTATTTTTAACTACAAGATTTAAATTATTGTAAAGCAATAAAGTTTTGTTGATGTTGTTGTTGTAACACAGGAAAGATGTAAGGAAAGGAAAAAGAATTACTTAGAAAAAAAAATATCGTGTTAAAATCGTAACTATAAAGCGCGATTGCACCAACATGATCGCTATACCTAATTCCAACGTAGTGACGTATAATGATGCAAACTTAGAAGGGTATCCGTCTTTCTCTGCTACTTCACTGACACCATTTTTTGCGTAAATCCTGAATGTGTACCCCGTTCGTGGAAAGAGGTTGATGATAGTCGCTTCGGTTTGCGAAAAGTTTCCTTGTCTGGGCAGAAAAAGTACTTGTGTTCCACAGTCTTGGCTGCAGCTTAGTTGATCTTCCTGACAAACGATCTTGCATTCGATCTCATAAAATAAATCATTTCGACCACCGAGGTGATGAGGATGAGTCCAGGATAGGCTCACTGTTGTTTGATTAAAGGCCAAGTGTCGTAAATGTCTTGGTGCAGAAGGAATACCTTAAGAGACAAGACATGAAGTACACACATTAGTAGTGGCAGCCTAACTAAGAGAGATTCACACCAGTTCGCCGTGGCGTTAAAATGATCACCGGTTCAATAGAGATGTTGACGCTCAACGATTATCAAAGAAATCAAAAGGATCCAGGCTGGCGGGATCGAGCTTCTAGGTAACGTCAAGGCGTAATGACCCACAGCCATGATATAACAAGCTACAGTAAGAGCTGAACAATCACAAAATACAATACCTGTGCAATTATCTGAAAAACGTTCCCACGTCGCTCGAAAGAATCCTCGCTTGCATTTACAACTTTTCCTGGCTGAGCCCGGGACGCTATGTTCTGGACATTTGGAGCATTTAACGTTTCCACGCTTGTCTTTGAAATAGCCAAGTGCACACTCTTTGAAGGGAAGTAACGAAAGTTAGTCATTTAAGAGCCGGAAAATCTCGATCTTATAATAGACATGCAAAAAAACACTGCTTCAATATTTCCAGAGATATTGTTTATTCAGAATTTTACAATTTTTGTTGCAAACCTTGTGATGTCACCATTTTCTTAATTTGCATAATAGAAAAACGTCAACATCTCTAAAACGAAAAAATAAATTCCAAAAAGGAAAATGTCACTCTCATTTCTTCTAAAACCTTTCAAATAAGCTGCAATTATTTTTCATTTCATAGGCACTTTAAACTTTTCATGTGCATCCATAACTCGATATAAAATGTACAGTAAAAAGCATGAACCAATTATTTTATTGGGCGTTAAAACATGCTGATTTGTTATTGACTACAAAGTTCTGACATTGAAGGAAAACAAAGGTCATTAGGATGCTAACACATCACTATCAGTTGAGCAACAAATAACGAAAACGCTTAACTTGGTTTCAAAAATTGTTGGAATTAACTGTAATGAAAATGTAGACAAAGTCAAAATACTAGTTTGGCTTAAGTCTAGAGCTCGAAGTAGGCCTTTGATTGTTCAGAATAATTTTCACATTACCGAGACTTGAACAGAAGGAATTTGCACTAATCTCGACGGAAATTATGGAGCTAAATTAAACTGAACTGCATAATGGCTTAATAGGAATTAGGTAGGGCTAGCGCTCGCGCTATGTTACATTCGAAACATTACATTCAGAATATTCACAAGAATATTTTGAGCCTAAAATCGGCAGAAAAATAAGAATATTCAACCTAGGCCGGAAAAAACACTATTCTTATAAAAGTAAAGAGGAAAACGTTTTGTATAATGGTCGATTTACGGGCCGGTCAGCGGCTAGGTTTACCTTGTATCCGCTTTCAATATGGCGATGGGTCGGCGATGATAACGATGGCGAAAGTAAACACTTCTTGACATCTTTTCACGGGTATTTTATAATCCTTATAACCATTTAACTGAGATAAGAAGTATCGATTGTTATCTAATTATGCAGCATCACAAGCCTTCGGGAGGTACGTTATCTACATTTAAATCATTGAGCTTATCGTTAGAAATCTCAACCTAGGCTCGATTACCAGCCGCTGTTAGGGAGCGCCATTTCATGACCGCCATTTCTGACAGAACTGGAAGGCACTCCTCTAACCTCTTTATCTTTCTACGTCTACTGGCGCACACAGACTGAATGATGATGACGAGCCTCTTTATTTGACGTGTACATTAATATAAATCATTGAAGGTCGTTTTACGGATTATAGACGGTAAGCTTTAAAAAAATGATGCAATCCTCAAATGTCTCATCGAAAGCTGTTTTGACTCATCACTTCATTCACTCATTTCAGACTCATCACTTACATACACAGTATTACAGTGATCAAAAGGTTTTTTGACAAAACATTGTAGCTTTGAAAGAAGGCAAGGTATCCTTATTGCCTCAGCGAGTTGACCCTGAAAAATTACTTTTATTTAATTTACAATTATTTACATCAGCAGCTATTTGTTTGGCATTGAAAACATTATTTCACCATTAGCCTGATATGAGATAAGGTGCCAAATTATAGCATTTAAAATGTTTTGGTCTGAGTCTGGGATCGGGGTTCCTTGACAGAAAACAGGAAAAAATGTAAATTTGAAGTGTAGCCAAGTTGGGAATTTGTCTAGAAGAAACCAAATGTACATGATTAAAATGAAGCGACTAATTCCTACTTTCAATTTGTCTCATTACGGTTCTCCATCTCCATCCCTAAGAGGTACTTAAAACAACAACATACCTTTGCATTCCGAAGAAACTTTCTCCCATCCAGCTGTACAAAGACATTCACCTGTGGAATCATCTTCTCTGACCCATTCTCCAGTGCTACCACAGTTGGCACCTAATTCAGGTGCAGTAGGTTTTGAATTGGGTGCACATTTACCCATAACTTTCACAATTTTAGATTCATTAACTGGAGCAATTGTTTCTGGCAGCAATACAAGAGTATCAGGTAAAGTCTTCTGTGGACAAACATTATATGTCACCACAATGGAGTATAGCACAAGACATGCTCCTTGGTCATGAATAGCAAGGAAGACTTTTGAAGTCCTTTCCTTGATGAACAGGGACATCTCTGCAATGTTGTGTAAACTGACAGACTGGTTCGATGAGTTACTTTGTAATGAAATTGTTTCAATTTTACTGTAGTGTCCATTTCGTGGATCAGAAAATGAATTATTTGGCTCTTGACTTGATTGATAACCATAAACATCAAACTTTTCAGAGCAGAATTTTCTTACATTAGCATCATCATATAAAGCACATCGTTTCATTGAGTAGTTGATTGCAATATCAATCCTTTTAAGTTTGTTGTGATCAATGCCATAACTCCATATCCAGTTGCTTGGCTGTTGCATACCAATGTCGCAGACAGCATATTTAAATGTGCCACTGTTAGAGGGATAGGTTGACCACTAAAAAAAGGGATTAAGAGACATTTCAGCCAGTTGAAAAGAAAATACTTTGTTCATGTGGTCTTTTCTTACTTTCAGTACAATCCTGCAGATGCAACAATCACATACTTGTTAAGTTTTCCATTTTCAACAAAGCCAACAGAATTTTTAAAAAGTGATGAAACAGTCATCAGATAACAACGTCGCATGTTGTCATTGATGGAATAAGCCAACCCAGGCTAGCAATTCAGTGTCATTAAGTCCCAGTATGGATGTAAAACCACAAATTTGTTTTGGCTCATCTTAATTTTCTATCAGTCACAACATTTGTAGCCCAAGTTGAGCAATACCTCTAGCCACAATAATATTGAGAAAATCTATTGGTGGGTTTCCTTTTCTTTCTTATATGAGTATGGGGCTCCATTTGATGGCCCTTCAGGCCGCCGGAGCTCCACTATAATGATATATTAATTTTAAGAATGCTTAAGTTTGAACTAGATTAAAAAACAATCATAGCTGTTCATTTTTCTTTTTCTACTTTGGCATTGCAAAGAAAGTTGTGATTTTTCAAACTTAAACTCAAAACAGTATATATTTTTTTGGGCTGTTGTAAATCATAGCAAAACCAAAACAACAAAACAAATTGACTCAATTCTTTATACCTTGTGGCTTACAAAAACTATTGTATATTCAAATTCCTAAAATGTTAATTGACTTACAGGCATACATACAATTACATAGACTAGAGCATGCAACTAATTACCCCTGATCCATGGCTCTCTCTATGTGATGTCTCCCAATACCAGCTCTGTGCACCAGTCACACCAGGTAAAGGTCTTTCTAGCAAGATGGCTGTGTGCATTTAAATAGAATTCAGTATCAAGTTAGTACCAAGTTGAGACCTGAACCTTGCACAAGAAATTATGGAATATCCAAGTACAGGACTTCCTTGTAAATCTACATCTACACTTAGTTAAATGGGTAAAAATCATGAGATATCACATCAACTGCAAAAATCTGAATGAAAACAATTGAAGACATAAAAAATAAAATAAAAAATCTGAATAAAAATAGAATATTAATAAGTATTAACTAACTTTGACTATCTGAGGAGATTGTATTCACAACATCTTCAGGAAGAGAGTTCATTCATTGATTGTTTGCAGGAAGAAAGAAAAGTTACAAAATAATATCTTTCTTTACTCCAGAAACTTCAAACTTAAAAGCAAGGCTCCCACAGGTCAGCCCTTGTATTATTTGGTTTAAGGCAGGCTTCTACTGAAAAGTCTGTCAGACTGTGGAAGAGTTTTGTTCTCATCAGTGGTACACTCAACAATGAATGATATTGTGAGCAGACATCCCTTCAGACTTGAAATATAATTATCAAAAGCATAATGTTTACACCATGCTGAAGCCATGGTATCAATATTGGCAAATATGTTTTGTAAAATGAAGTCTTTTTTGAATGAATAGTTCTGAAATGAAGGATTATGATTGGGTCTAGATGAGCTGACTTAAACTAGGTCAGATCTAATTGTTATTGGGAGATGAAGTCAACAACCAAGTGCTGGCTACATTATGTTTGCTTTGTTTCTGATCAAGTATGTGAGTTTTCAGCACCTTTAGCTCTGTCTGGGAATATAAATGAGGAGAACTGAGAGGGTAGGATAACAAAACTAATTGGGAGGATTAGCAAAACCTACTAGTCCTGTCATTCTACGACAACAGCCCCAAAATTAAGGGTGCTAAGCTGGTATACTCATGTTAAATTTAATAAGAGATACCAGTAATTAAAAAATGAAGGGCAAACTGTGGTTTAGTTTAGTTTTGAAAAACTGTTCTCAAGGGAATACACAGTGTTTGTTCCTGAAACATTTTGACAGGACAGTCTGATTTAAACTGCATTAAAGTGCGAAAAGCATATTAACTAAAACCAACATAGAGATGGGTCTCATATACATGTTGTGGTAAAGTAAATTATGTGGAAGACATAAAGAAAAGAAGATCAAGCATAGTTTCAGATTTATAATAGTTTTTATGACACTTGAAGGGCAGGTTTGATCCATTTTATTCTACTAGAAATTTAAGATTTATCAAGTAAGATGTTAATATATTTATTGCCTATTTTTATCATGCTGAGATATCATATAGAGACTGAAAAACAAAAATGTCTAATGGTTTTCAACGTGACTATTTTATACACCAAACAAAAATCAGTATAAATCCATGAAATTATAGATTTACATGCAGAGAAGTAAGAATCCATTTTATAACTCAACAGAAAATGAAAAAAAAGAAGAACCAAAATGATTGTGCAACTTGCACTGTGGCCCTAAAACTACACTATATTGAAGCCTTCTTTGAGAGTCGGACAGGCTACCATTGTATGGCTTTTATTAAAGATATTCTAAAGATAATATTGAACATCGAGACTGAAAATTAAAAACTACCCAAAACGGGAAAAAAATTCTTCTGATCTCAGGACGTGGAACCAACGCAAGTATTAAATTGTTTTAAACCCATATGACTGGTGTACAATGATAATTAATTTTGTTCGGGTGGTAATTTAATTACTTTACTCCACTAAAAGTATTTACTTTTAACTAAGACCTAACTTAGGTGCGCTGAAGTTCATAAAGGAAATAACACTTTTACGCCTAAAGGCTTAGAAAGATAATGCTTCCTGAAATCGAATTTGCATTTAATATTGCTTTCATCTTGTATTTGCATTGGCGACAACTTTCCTGTTTCATACAAAATTCTGGTCTTTTCCGCGCACAGATTAACCCGCTCCACGCTGGGTTGTAAAGCTTCCACAGAAAACATTTCATCAAATAGCAAACGATGTCAGCAATAAACGTCAATTGTTGTAAACATCTTTTGAAAACAGCTGTGAAATTCGAACCTTTTTTAAGTGTTGTTTACGAATTTGCACTCTTCCCTTCAAGCAAAACATTTATGTTTCGATTGCAGCTTGTATGCAAATCTATTTCCAGTCTGACACAGATTGACAAAAGAAACACACATGTTTTAGTAAAAGTCATCATTTCGTCAATTACCTTTGCGAGTAAGTGACATAGGAAAAGTAAAGAATCGTTTAATTAGCGTTGGATATAAAGAAATCGCCGTAATTTCGAGTTGCGTTCGAAACATTTAAGAGTAGTGAGATCATTAGCAGAATAATCTCAAGCTGCGAACCATTAAAGACATAAAAGGTGTAGTTGTACGGTTATCGAACCTTTTATGAACAGCGATGCATTACGTTGAATAAAACGAAAATGATCTAAATTCAAACTTTCCATGGTTAGATTTTTCCCAGAGCAAAAGGAACACCAACGCTGATCGGAAGTTAAATGTTAGACGTGCTAATTGCTGGGCAAATAGCGGAATATCGAAGAAACCTACTCCACTTGAAAGAGTCCGTGTCAGGTTTCCAAACTATTTGAGTTTTGGGCGTGCGATTTGAAAATAAAGCGGCCACACTTTACAAACAAAGGTAAAAAAATTCACATTACATATTTTCACTGGAAAACTCTTTTCCTATGCCAAGGGAGTGCGGTATAACTTTTCGTTTGCGTAGAAATAAATATGTGACGAGCAGACGGACGAATCTCAGAAACGTAATTCAAGACACTTTCTTCAACTCTAACATTAAACGAAAACGCCGTTATCGGGTCTGTTCTCTAACTGGTTTTGATAGCCTCGCCTTATCCATGTTTTTGTAGCCGAAGTAAACAGTAGTAACCACCCATTGGGAAAGAACAACCGCAACGCATCATCGCTGCTTAGATTACGTTTCATCGCAGTCAATTTTTCTTAAGCGTTCGAATGACAGATCTACATAGAGTTGGGAAAGTCACGCACACTGCGACAGAGTCTCCAAAGGAGGTCATCCTTTGAGAGCGATTTATTACCTCTTGGGCAAGTAAATCCGGCAAAATCGCGCGCCCCTCCACTCAAACGCCGCAACTACTGGTAAACCAGAACCGTGAAAAATTTTCGATTCCAAGTGAAACCGCAATATTCGAGTTTACTCGCTTAGTTCCAAACGACAGCAAAATTACCTTACCTCTATCTCCCATAGACACATGGAAGAGAATCGTGGCCAATTTTAGGAAGAAAATCCAGCTTTTCCAAGCCATGTCCAATCTTCTTCATTTCTGTGACACGCGACGCACTGTTTGGAAACTTTGATCAACTCGTGCAGCGGCTTTCTCAGTCAGAACGGAAGTGAATGTTACGGAAATGACGTGCTGCAAAACATAAACATGAGTCACTACTTAGAAAGTGAGGCGACCTGACCAACGTAGCATATAGTTTTGCCTTTACCTATGCCAAGATTCGAAAATGAAATACGTGCAGTGGTATTAAAATTACTTCCTTGTCATTTACGGCGCCGACTTTGACCAATTTTTCGTTGGTTGGGCTGGGCAGCTTAGTAATGCTTCACAATCAATTACATCCTGCGTTTTTCAGCCTCTATTGTGTCGTTTGGATCCTAATTGTTCTTTTCGATCGCTCTGGCCGCGTAAACATTTGGCGAAATTGGAATTCATCAATTATTGAAAAGTAAAAGTGAATTGCCCCGGGCAGGTGTGTTTTTGATTTTATGAAAATTCTAATCATCATTCTTGATGTTGAAGACAATAGTTCTTTATGTTCTGGCGCCAAGGGAATAAATCATATAATCAGTAAAATAGAAGTTAGCAAAACTTGGTTGCCTCTTTTCACTCTTTGTCTGCAACTTGAATGTGTTTCTTTTAATCTTATCACCAGACACACGCCGGGGTGAATCTGTAACACTCGAGGCGAAAAGCCCAAGCGGTATTAGGGACAAACCACAAAGTGAGATTAAGATGTCTTCTGGTGAAATATGCTGCGCATTTGGGCTTTTAAATTTCCGCCAATACGTTTTAATCCTCGTTATATCTTAAAAGGTTCCACGAGATTAAAATTTTAAGAATCAGATAGCTCGAGGCCAATATTTACAGAAGCAGTGGAGAATGAAAGGTGTTAAAAAAAGAAAGAAAGACAAGGAGGGAACTGCTGCGGTTAACAGTTCCGATTTAAAACCTAGATTTCATGATTTGATAAGAAGAGCACGCAATTCGAGAGATGATTTCAGTTTAGCTCGACGGCAACAGTCTAAGCTGTTTTAAGCTCTTTTAGGAACCGACTCTGTAAAGGGCAATTAAGCTGTGCAAATACACTAAGTGAAAAGTTTTCAATAAAATTGAGTCAAAGGCAAATAAATTACAGACGTGGGCAAATAAAGTTCTCCGCACTTTTCATAATACAAACCCAAGATGCCAACTGACATTAAGTTTGAAAACGACCAAAGATAATCTGACTTCAAACTTACGTCGTTCTGCTATTTTTTAATTCAGTGCCGTTTACACGCTTATTTCTGAATTAAATATCTGGTGAAGATGTGAGATAGCCAAGGCTGCCACCTTCTATCCCGAGTGTACGTATGTTCATTGCTTTTGTTTTGCTGACGCAGTTGATCGACTGTTTCAGCCGATTATGTATTATTACAGAGTGTGTGCATTGGTTTCTTCCGGCGTTGGTTCTGCCGATAGTTGATGGGCATCAGTTTTCCCTCGGCACCTGTCTAGCCGGGTATTTATGTTGTGAGGAGAATATGTCATTGAGCAGTCTTTTTTAATTTCGTTCTTGTCAAGATTTAACCTCAATTCACACATTAGGCTGTTTTATATTTAGTCATTACCATACGACGAGCTAAGGGCGTGACTACACCCACTCGTTAGGTGTGAGACACATGCAGGGGACTAGCCCCTGGCAAAAAGTCTGAAATTTTAGACATTTTTTGTAACACACGCCCCCCTGGTGCGATTTGACTCGTTCATTTTTTTAATAACCTACTTTGATACACTCTGCTGGGCGACTTAGTTCAGTAGCCAGCAGGAGGTGCATAGAAAGTACTGAATTGTCACAAAAATCATAAATTTTAACATCGCTAGTTCTAAGCCACCAGCAACGAGCCATCCCATTGCGTGACACCATTAATAACTCAGTTGTACCACACATTGGTAATGAAGTTAATAAGCTCGTTGGCTTTCTGATTGTTTTTGTTGTTCTTTTGTTTCGTCTGACTGATTCGTGATTGATTATTGAAAAAAAGAAGACAAGTAGTCTGTCAGATAGGGTTGACATCAAGTAAAAGAGACTAACACCACCTGAACCTAGACACAATCCGTTATTACGCATGAGCCGCGTATATTGGAAAAGGTTGAGGTTGAAGCTAAACACTACAGCAGACCATAGCCCACCCCCACCCCCCTTCACACACACAGAGCCGACGCTTGGATGGAACGTTATCAATAGCGATTTCAATTTGAGATAATACTTAGTGTATGTCAACCGTAAGGTTGATAATGACTAAGCATTTAGATAAACAAGCACGCTGAAAGGACTCTCAATTCATAGGCCGTAATTAATACTCTTTCTCCACCATTACATATGGCTGGTTTTCTAGAAAGACGCAGACATGAGTGCTCGAAACGTGAACTTAAAGGCAACCGAACAGCGCAGAATAACACACTAATATGACCATCCATCTTCTTGCTGTAGACATGAAAAATCGTGCCTCTGTTCAACTTGGCAGATATGTGCCGACATTTTGCACATACTTGTTATTATGACCTGGAGTCTAGTGTACTCACTCTGCACTTGACTTGTACATGCCATATATAATATACTCCATAAACTGACAGCGATCAAAATATTCGTGTATAGACCCTTAAAGTCGTACTGGATTTCGCTCATTTGACTCCTCTTTGCTCGTTTAGGTGACATAATGTGGTACCATCTCTCTCTGTTGCGGCCATTGGACGACGATTTTAACTACATGTACATACCTTCATCCAACTGAAGAGATCAGTGGTGTGATGAGACACTTCACTACTAACTTCCCCGGATGAACTGGAAATTTTTGCTCAGAAGTACAGTATTTAGAGTCATACCTACCTGGAGACAAGAGGCGTCTACGCGAAACAGTGCTCGACAAATCACGTCCATAGCGACCGTAGGAAACGATTAGGAAGTCATGAATTCAGTTCAATATAAACAAATCGGTTCAATATTGTATATATTCAAATGTAGGCAATTCAGCTCAGAGCATATGAGCTCAATTCTAGATTGGCGGCAGTACAGGTCTCACACTAAATGTAATTGAAAACACCTCTAGATATAGTATGTACATATGAAGATACTGTAGGGGAGTCGAAGTATTTTTGGCAGATTTCGCCATGTTTGTATCCTGTAGAATTGATGCGTGTTTTTATAAAGATAACACAGCTAATAATCTCCGTATTCATCAGATAAGATCAACAATTACAGAACTGCTTATCACTGATATTGAAGATGGCAGACTCATAGACTTAACATTTCTCCGCTTCCTGAATTGGCAGCACGTAATACAACAAAGTTTTAACAGTGTACCTTAAACTATAGCTGTGATTTAAAAAAAAAACACATCCTTTTCTCCTTTATTGTCAGGTGTATGGCTTGAGCAGCATTTTTAGCAATCATGGGAGACTCCAGTCGTTACTTTTCTTGAATAGGGATAATAGAATAGGGAGCAAATGTTTTGTGCAGAAAGGAGTCACGATCACCCTCTCTTTAGTCTTTCTATCATAACAATGTCACAAGTGAGGCAATAAAGTAACCTTTCGCTTCATGTGAGAGGGTAAACTGAAGAAGATAAAATCATTTACCGGGATTGTCACGGGATTAAGGCCCTCGCGAAGATTCCAAAAATTAATTTCCGGTAAATATAAACTCAATTAATGCTCACCCGTGATTTTATAAAGGCCAGGCTTCACAGAATGGCGAAATGGCCCTCATAGTGCCAGACATCCGACCTTCCTTCCTTGAAATGTAACGCAGAAACAAGGATGTTCCATAAAAAGACAAGCAACGAACTTGTCCATTGTGACAATACTTTTGTTGTTCTATCAAGAAGTGACAAGAATCTGTTTTTAATGACTTACGTTTCGTTATCTTAAGAAAGCAGGTTGTTAATGCCAGTAATTCTAGAGAACCTTATATCTCTCCCACGTTGGGCGCTAGTCTTTGAAACTGCACTGTTTCTGATAAGTGCAGGTAATCCCATTGTTTCAAGTGCAATTTTGAGTAAATATACACGAGTAAATGCTACTGACGAGCGCAATTTGTAGTCTTTGAAAAAGTCCTTATTTCCTTATTTTTTCCAAATTGCCCGAGAATTATCATCTGATTTCTTGTCGTGCATCTGTTTTCTAGTAATGCACTTGTAAATATCCTATTCTAAAAAGGCTTTGCATTGTCTACGGTATTGTTTCCGCTTTAGAGATTCCAAATATTTCGAAAATTTTGGAACGTAATTCGCAAAACCTCCGACAATGCTCAGCTTCAAGTCTTTAGAGTTTAACTCCTCGACCGCGTTGTGTAAATAGCCAACTGGTCAGCGTCCTACCAGTAGGGCTTCTTTATAATTTCCATTTGCAATATTTCTTTATTTATATTTTATATTTATATTAGAACAACAGTGCTAAACACATTTAACACTAAAATAAAATTATTCATTTATTTATTTATTTGCATCTGGTTTACGCGAAGTCTGGTGCCAAGGGAATCCACAACATCTGCGCCCGTTGGGCAGTCTACACATTCTTACTGCGCACGTAGCGGAAAGGAATATAAGCAAACCTAGGGCTTGGTACTGCCCCCCCCCCCCCGGGGGGCTAATTGTCGCGCTAACTTATCCCCGTCTTTTCATTTCAGAACTCACAAGAACCAAAGGAGTAAGACGATGGAAATATTTCGCCTTTTCAGGAGCCCATCACCATCATGGGCTCCTGGCCTTTTCTGTTCTTGTGTGATCGAAGTATTTATAATATAGATGGACAAGACTAATATGTGTTCTTTTCAAGGCCTTTTCCTTCTCGAGGAACGAAATCAGCTGTAAATGTTCACTTTCATCTTAGTACGTTTACGTGCTCTTAATTTAATAGCTGTTCACTGCTCATACCGTACTCACCTTACAAGTTAGCAACGCAAAACCCTGTCATTTAGTTAAACCAGTTTAGATAGTGTGAATGGTAAACTAAGATCAGTCGGCGTAATGGTTACTTCAGGCCTTCAAAGATGGCTAAGCATGCTAGTTAAAACAAAAACACCACCTTTGAAAAGTTTTGTAATTCAGCGACATATTTTACATTGACAGGGGATGATTATATCGGGAAAAGCAAAGCCTCATACGAGAAATTCAACAGCCGGTAAAACCGAATCAACAGATAACTAAAAAAAAAAGAAGGAAAAGGGGAAAAAGAGAATCAACAGCGGAAAAGCCTTTGAACAGGGAACGTGCCCGGAATACTAATACATTAAAATCAAGAGATTATCGATAATCTCTTGATTGAAACTAAACGCGTGATTTATCGTCCTGTCTGCTGTACTATTGCGAAAGGAGAAGAAAGCAGTGTCTGGAACGCCTGCCACGTCAAACATCAGCAATAAAAATTCGCCTGTAATTTCGCGGCACCCGGTGTACTGAACAGAAAAAGGCAATGACGAAATTTGTTGTTAACTCGTTCATAGATTTAAAAATTGACGTGATCTAATTCAAATTGCTCTTAGAGCACGGAGAACAGGTCATGTGATTATGATATCGTTGGGAAGTATCAGTGCTTTATTTTGATGCCAGATGTATCTGTTAAAAAAATCTCGACGTTAATTAAATGATAATCTCTTCTGCAGCAGTTTCTTTTAACTGATCGTGTACACGTTGAACTAAGAAAACGGAGAGGTATCGCGTATAAGCGCATGTATTCTGTGTTATGTGACACGTTTAAAGACCGTCCTAGAAGGTAAATCTCCCATTTTTGAGCTCAGACCAAATTATACCCAACTCTAGTCTCCTTCCCATTCTTTTTTTTGTGATTCCCAGTACCATGACCCTCAGTCCCTGTGCCCCAAATCTCATTATCCCAGTAACAAAATAGGCAAATACAAGTTCCTACTTTACTCCTTCTATGCACGCGTAACCTTTTATGGATTGCGGTGATTGTAGTTAATTGTAGAAATATTAGTTCGCCGGCTAAACCTTAATGCCACCATCCACAGGGAATGGATAACTGTTTAATTATGAAAACGAGGTAAAGGCCTGTATATGTTGAGTTAGAATTGCCAAATAGTAGCGAATGTTCTTTAACAAGTAACATGAACTCCTTCGATGCATCGCTAAAAGTATAATAATAATTACTTTATTTAAGTGTCAATGTATTTAGCACTTTCGCGCTAATTGGGGACACTTTCCAAGCTAGAATTGGAATTTGGAAATGTTGGTTTTTGAGGACAAAACTCATTACCGAAAACAAAAACTCTGTGCTATTTACACTGTCGAGGGCGAGTTGTTTCTTGGGATCTGGAGGGAGTGAGAGCTTTAAGATGAGGGAAATAAGAAAAACTCTGTAGCTATAATCGGTTGCGTGCTTCCAGAACTTACCGTTTTTTTTCGATCGTATGGGCCATTAGTTCTCCTTAACAAAGGAAACACTATGCGAGTTTGATCAACGAAGGATTGCAGCTGTCATCAAACCACAAACCATAAAAGACGAGTAGAACAGACAAAAACTCAGATGAGGTTTTTTGAATTAAATTATTTACATCCTTTGTGTTAAAACGAAGTCTAAATTGGCTGACACTCAGACGAAAACATTCTACGAGTTAAAAGCTTCAGAGCGAGAACCTTTAATTTTACTTAGTGGAATATGTTTATAAAATTTCCGCATTAACTAGAGAGTTTTACTTGCGTATATTCACGTTAGGGAGATTTAAATGCATTTTTTCTCTATTATATATTATAGCCAAAATGTGCTTATTCTTGCAATAAAATGATATATTATAACCTGACTAAATTACGTTCATGGTTCATTTTTGATGCTCATCCACTGGAAACATGTATTTGCAAATGAGTGATAAGAGCTGCACGTGGTAAACAAAGATTGAGTTGGCGTCCATCACATATCCTGCACTGTGCCGGACGAATTCTGAAACACAAATCGCGTTTCAGACGGATTTGTCGTCGGCGCAAATTAAAAGCGCAAATGAGAGAGCCAAAATTTCTCACTGGGTAGGGATTGCAAGAATTAATACTATTCTTCTTTAGCGAATGAGAATCAAAATAACTGACATGATGTGGTTTCTGGATAATCTTAATTTAATCTCAGTTTAATTACGTATTAATTTTTTTTGGGGGAAGTTTTCTTTGGTTATACAAATTCTTGCGTACAACTATTAATTTTTAACAAAAATACGACAATTCTTAAAAGTTATAGCACGTTACGTTACTTCTGGAGTTCCTTTCATTATTGAAATGAATGAATGAAAGAAAGGCTTATATACTGGGACACTATTTTCGCGTTAAAATATTCCTTATCTACCCAAAGTTTCTACACAATTCATTAATAATGTATAAAATAAATAAATAAATGAATAAGTAAATGAAATGTATGAACTTAGTAAGATATGAAAGGCTTAAAAGATATCAAATATATATAAAATGTGAAATTTAAAACGGCCTAACAGCATATACCTATTGCCAGCTTTGGCCAGATTACATCGTTTTGGGGCAAAACATTCTCTACGATATTTTGGGGTCCATCTCTGGAACAAGTTGGAAATAAGTGATAGAGAAAATCCTAATTTTAAGGGTTTTAGAAGTAGTATGAAGTACAAAGACCTATCATCCGATAAGAAGAAAGTGGAAAGAATTCAAGAGCTGACACTCAAGGCAGTCTTAAAAACTACAGCAAGCTACTTATAAAAGCAGGTCTACCATCCGTGATATCAACTAGCCTGGAATACATTTGTGAGATTTACTCAAGTTCTTCCGCTGTTCCTTACGGATTTCAAGGCAGTGGCTTTCAGTGGAAACATTTTCATGTCAAAATGCAATTAAACGGCATGGTGAATGGTTCTCGGACCCAAGCAGCCGGCCTGATTGAGTACTTAATACTGAAAATGAGAACGCAAAAAGGGCGTCATTGTTAAGAAATGAAATAAAACATCTTTGAAAACGAAATTCATTTGCTTATATGTTTCGTATTCGACATGCTTCTTCACAAGTGACCGTTTGGAGTAGAAGTAACAACTAAAATTAAATTTAAGATAAGTAACTTATGAACAATAACAATGACAGAAGCTGAGGACATTTGCATATAAATTATATCTGCAATGTGGATCTGACAAAGTGGTGACACTGAGATCAAATTATCGATATCCATTTTTTTACATTTTCGTGCAGAATAAGTCTTTCCGAGAGATCTTGCCAAATTTCAATCTATTACGAACATTAGAACTCACGTTTTTTGGACCTTTATTTCCGAGAATTCGCGGTCGCCATTAATTTTCCTTGTTCCAGTCTTGGTTTAAAAATGGAGTAAATGACGTCATACTCTCAAAAATACCACACGGGTTGAAATTATAATCACAATTAATGCAGAATATTACACGAATATAAGAGCAAAGTTTTTTGTTATTCTTTATGAGAATTGCAGTACCAATTGCAACTCGTGTGGTATTTTTGAGAGTATGACGTCATTTACTCCATTTTTCAACCAAGACTGGAACAAGGAAAATTGTGCGCTGTTGACGTGACGTGGTCTGCAATAGCAGAAGCATGACAGCTACTCGTGATTGCTTTAAAATGTTCCGTTTTTCGGTCATGCAATCTATGTCTTGTTTTTCCAATGAATAAATCCTGGCAGTCCCAACAACTGCCGTTGTATGCGACTTTTGACAGGGAACGGTTGATCCTATGTTTGTAGGGAAATAAAGACTTCATGCGGTAAGCACTTTAGAAAATAAACCTAAGATTAATGCAGCCATAAAATTTATTAATACAGTGTTCAGCTGTTTGGTAATTAATTTGCTTTCTTCCCCTAAAGAACGTCATTTTTGGGGACTGTGAGTGGTTGGATTCTTCGGTCTGCTTTGCTGTCCATTCAAAACTTCATTACCAGCACGGTATCCGTTTGGTAGCAACAACTTCCACAGTTCATTCAAGCAAGAGAGCAACAAAGATGACGAACAGATGTGGAAACAAAAACGTAAGAGCTCGGATGAGGTTTGCTTTGTATTTCCTAGGTGTGAAGGGGTTCTTTCGTCAAATAGATGTTGAGAAAGTATGACTGTGGCGTTTGATGAGAATGTCCAGGAAAGGGATTGTACAGTTATCTTGAAATTAATATTTGCATGACAGTTATTGAGGAAGCGTAGAAACTGGATTGCTGTGTTTTTACTGTCAAACAAGGTGAAGGTATCGTCAACGTATCGAAACTAAATAGAAGGGCGAGCGTTGTTGCTAAGAACCTATTTCTCTTGAAAATGGCGCATAGAGATATTAGCCAAAACAGGACCTAAAGGAGAGCCCATAGCCACTTCATCCACTTGGTCATAACATTGGCCATCAAATATGAAATGGCTCTTCTTTGTGTCAAACTCCAGCAGAACTTTCAGGACTGAGCGGGGCAGTGTTAGCGGATTGGGGAGGGCATACTATTTGTCACGACAAATTTGTCTTACGTCATAAAAAAATAAATATAAACTTTACCTCATCCAAAAGCGGAAAGTGTCCGGTGTTGTGGGCGTGCTCTGAAACGGTGGAGGTCTGGGTACGGGCGGATCGGATGTCTCGGTCATGCTCCTTTATTCCCTCCAAAAATTTTGCGTTCTAGTAAGAAGATCTAAGAAAATTAGGTCATATATTTAAGAAGGACCGACAAAGAGTGAATGACCGAAGAACATACATTTTTAGAGCCGGAGGTATGCCTGACGAACCGTGAGTAGCGTGCCAGTTTCAAAGGTCTCTGCTGCAAATTGACCGAGATAGGTCGACACCTCGAGTTAGTCGACACCTCTCGCAAGCGATCACCTATCCTCAGCGACTCTTTTGTAAGCGACCACCGCTCGTAAACGACCGGGATTATTTTTAGAGCTACAATTTGAAATTTTCTTTTGTTTTCGTAAGCGATCACTTGTCAGATAATAGAGCGGAAATTGGATAATAGGTTATTGTGACAGTATCGCGCTTTAAGAGAGACGGAATTAAATTTTCTCAATGAGAAGTATCGGATTTTTTCCTCAAACTTGACCTTTCACATGACGGGGTCTCTGTGGTTACCATACTCTAATGAGGCAATTTTAACGCAATATGACATAATTAAGATCTTGTAGGCGACCACCTACGCTTTACATTTTGTGTGGTTGTGGTTGAGTGTCTGACGTCATCAGTCCTCCTCGTTTACATATTTTACCTTCAAACTATAATATCTCCGGAACTATTGCAGATATTTGCAAACGGAAAACGGTGTATTTTAAATCCTTTCTGGAATTCTATGTGATAATTCTAACAAAGTTAAGGGGTAAAAATTTCAAATCAAATATCACTACATGTGTCACGCATTTTAGTGTAGGAGCGCACCTGTTAATTATTGTTGAGTTTTCTTAGAGCATCTTGTCAGTGCAAGACATTCAAATTTTGCTCCATGAGGTTTTCAGAAGATATTTTACCAGAAGATATTTTACCTTGAGTTGTATTTACTTCAACGTTTGATGAAGCCATCAATCGCAAAGGGAAATCAGTTACTCAACTCGTGTGTGACACTTAAGGTAAGTATCGTTTAAAAATGTTTTGATAGGTTTAAGAATAATATAGAATTATTGTCCTAATTAAATGCAATTCAAACAAAAAGCGTTCTTCGATACATACTTTACATACATCCTTCTGGAGCGTTTCCCTTCGGAAATGCTGGCTGCGTTGCGTGACACTGAAGCTATTGTGTAACTATTTTTAACCTGCTATTGTGCAACTTCCTCCTCTCTGTATATCGTATTCTCATTACGTTCAGTAATAATTTCACTTTATGGTTTGATCCCCTGCAAATTGCTCTTTGCTGGGATTCCTTGACAGTTCATGGACTGGTAGCGGAATAAAAATCGGTAAGCAACTTTATTATTGATTCAGCATCTTGAATGTGAACTAAGGTTCATCAGGTCAAAACCGGAGTCAACAGGCGTTTATGTTCATCAGTTTTATGTTGAAAGTTTTGTAGTGCCGAAGAATAAGTGATCTTCTGCTAACGGCCATCATTGTTGTACTTGATCCGCTTGAAAATCGCGATTCTTTGAGTCATCTAGTCGAACTGAGAACGTGTCTGTTTGTCAAACAACCCAACCTATAAATGAAAATGAAGTTTGCCGAAATGCTTGCTTCCAGAGAAGGTTTTAAAACCTCGTGATCATATTTCTGGCGCGTTGTAAGACTCTTGTTTCTTCGTATTGTTGACAGGCGAAAGGAGAAATTGAGTTAGTTTGTGTCGCTCAGCATGTTAAGTTGGCGTAGAACGCATATGTGTACCGGCTGAACTGAAGTCGTCGTCGATGACAGTAAAAAGTCAATGAAAGTAAGGTCAGCTCTAACACTTGTTGTTGTTTGTCTTGTCCCACAGGGGACGGAGACGATTATTTAAGTACTTATGATTTCAATATGATGGTTCTTTCATTCACGAACGTGCGTTATGTATACTTTTTCATTTGAAGTGTGCTTTTCTTTCTATCGGAATCTCCATCATGAATTCGTCCTAATAGTTGAATGTGATATTGTTCGATTGCGTGGAATTTTTTGTGTAAGAGCGAAGAAGCTCGTCATCAATGCAACCAGAAGTTGTGGTGACTATCGGCGGCGGAATATGATAATTAGTATTTTATTAACAAAATTAAGTACTTTAAAGAGGTGTACTGGTTGTAATAAAATTATTAGTACCATCAGGTTATCAGAGGTTACCTAAAAGTACTTAGTGTACTGCTTTGGTTTCTTTTCTGCCTGTGCAATATAGCATTGTGCAGTTGTCATAACACAAGATTTGTGACGCAGCTAGCGTGCTTGAGATCCTTATCAACTGTTCATAGAATATTGTTTATGGCGAAAGTACCGTGGAACGTTAGGATTTCGGAAACGGTGCCATCAAAATTCCTCATCTGTGTCACTTTTACTGAAATCACTAAAATTAACGTGAAACAAAACGTAGCAGGACAAAAACGAGAAATGCAATGGGAAATTTGTTCTGTTCTCCTGTTTGGTCACGCAAGCATATCACACAGTGCTCAATCGCAGTACACAGCCCCCTCGGGACCAGCAACGTTTTCCATTAGTTTGTTGAACTGTAAGGCGCTTTTCATCCAGTATATATTTTCTTCGCTCTGACGAAGGGCTAACGCTCGAAACGTCAGCTTCATAACTCGTTACGGTGGCCAATTTACATTTTCAACT
>OMLO01001063.1_pt1 | contig 20383 bp, 4 predicted proteins | sample 1674811 | NCBI WGS metagenome assembly OMLO01 (sample SAMN06265003, study PRJEB25207) | coral metagenome | isolation source: Coral host | place: Mexico:La Bocana,Puerto Morelos, Mexico | collected 2008-11-13 | reverse complement strand
TTTGTACCTTCACTACATTGATGCTCATTGCATGATCGACTTTTTACAGCTGGTCCAAGTTCTTCCTGTTTTGAGCATTCTTTTCCCTTTCCTCGAGGGTGAGGATCCACACACCACCTTGTGCGATGTTGTATCCCTCCTCCACAATCCTTGCTGCACTCAGACCACATTCCCCAGTTGTTGTATCCCCCATCCAGATCTTGAAGAAATACAATGTTCATGAATGAGAAGTTCTAGATATAGGCAAAAACCAAAAGAAAAAACAAAAAGACAACCAAACAAATAACAATTGCTAATATAAATGACGTCCAGGTTCGAATAATCTGATTATCTAGACACTTGTTCATCAGTTGATTCATTCGTTCATTCATGTATTAGTTTTATTGCTAATTTCTGAGGAGCTTAGCATTCAGTCAAATTCAAAATTGAATCTTGCAGCAAAAATTATAAATGTAAGATGAAATAGGCAAAAAACTCGATTGAGGGCCCCACTTATTGAGTAATTCCTTGTGGTCTATGTATGACAAGGTCTTTAGTTTTAAATATAGTTATTTATCTTGCGGTTTTTCTGGTCATCGTAGAAAAATCGATATCCACATACCTATTTGATCTATTGGTCCGTAGCATTGACGTACTTCTATCGAGGGACCAAGTCCGCTGCAGTCATACCCGGGTATTGAAGGAGGAGGATTGGTACAGCTTCTTTCACGAGATTGAACTCTATCTCCACAAGAAGCGTCACAGTCAGACCAGCAACTCCAAGGAGTGTAACCGCAAGGCCGAACTGCAAATATGTAAGATTTCTCAATCGATCGATTACCCATCGCCCTTGTGGCAATAGTAATTAATAACAGTACAACACTAGAACTTTGCAGGATATCAATAAAAAAAAAAGTAAAGAAACCTTCCATGAGTATTATTTAAGAAATAGAAAACAGGTACCGTGTTGCTATCGAGTTATAGAAACACGAGTGGAAGTTTGGCAGAACGAGAAATACTGTGGGAACACGAGCCGCAGGCGAGTGTTTCCACAGCTATTTTGAGTTCTCCCAAACTTCCACTCGGCAACGGTTTTTCGGCACACCCATTTTAATTTTTCATTTTCCTGTTAACAGTGCAAAAATATTTTTTTTCGTTTCTCATAACAAGGCTAAAAAAGTTAAAAATTGTAAAATTAAAAGGTCAAAACCAAACGTTTTCGGTTGTTTGCCATCATCAGATGATGATGATGGCAAACAGCCGAAAACGTTTGGTTTTGACCTTTTAATTTTGCAATTTTTAACTTTTTAACTTTTTTAGCCTTGTTATGAGAAACATTTTATAGAGCGAACATTATGGACATTTTTTTTCGTGTTATGATTATTTTAGAGTAGTTTAAGTAGGTGTTTGTAAAGTTTATATTATAGCATAAATCTTGGATAGCGGATCAAAGATGGCGGCGGGCTTCGCAATGGTAATGTCTGTCCGGCGTATGACGTCACAAGTGGGAAAAAAAAAACCAGAGGGCAAAAAGGAACGCCCGGTCTGAATAGGTTAGGGTGAAATATGCTAATGCCATTCTTAATTAAAAAACAAAAAACAAACAAACAAACCTATACCCGAATAAAAATCTAACCTGAGAATGACACTGGAACACAAGCGATGACAAATAGCCAGAGCCTCATCTTCAGGTCGCAAAAAACTAAAACAAGAAAGCAATCAAAATAGTTATTTCCTAACTTTGAAAATGGGCTGATTTGTTATGTTCATTCCTTAATTAAAGAAACCAACCAGCTCTGATATATAATGCATAGGCCCCGCAAAATAGCTTTTATTGTTATATGTCTCCTTACACTCTATATGGGAATGTGTTTTGATTCGAGATGTAACTTATATAGCATAAAGGAAGTCACTCAATCCATATAACCAACACAATATCCCTGTTTTCTGTTGATCTTAATTAATTCTTGCCATACCAAAGTCTGATTGAAAAATTGCTTTCTCGCTTGAATGAAACACGAACAAGTGTAGGTCTGCATTTTATTGGCCAGGCAACACATAAAGGGCGCAAAATCGCATAAAGCTTGTGTTGGCTGTAAGCGAAATAGTCTTGTATGTATGGAATACATACAATACATATGTGGAATAAACGACCGGCGGAGAAGTCAGTAAGCCCGAAGCAAACTACTTCACCTGGCCACAAACAGGATAATGAAAATCTAATACATAATAATCGTCGCCCGTCTCTTAAGTGAATTGGTAACGACCTGTCTTTATATATTAGGTCCTACTTCTATGCACATGGGAAACAAAACACGAATAGCATTTCTCTCAACAGAACTGATCATGCTACTACATGACAACTTGCTAATCGTAATCTCGACCATAATTTCCTTAATATTCACCTCAGCTCCACTGCGTAACCGTGAACAAAACAGAAGCCAAACACATGTCCGTAATGAGAATCCTTCACGTTGTTTGAGATCTTCCCACCACATTACAATGAATTTATTTTGAGATGGTGCTCTTTTTGTCATATTGCGCGCCCGACCATGATATGCGACCATGGATTGTTGCGCGCCCGACCGGGAATGTTTTCGTTGACCCTCTCGAAATTTCCACTATGTCTTTCACAGTTTTTACTTAATTAAAAAAGAGGCCGGAATATTCGTGGGGCACCGCTTTCAATGGAAAAACGAGAATTAATCGCTTGCCAGATTGATAAAGTAGAATTCAATTTCTAGGCTTTCAAAGATCAAAATTCAATTACCAATCTAAAACAGAGAAAGAGATACGAAACCCGATCCCCAGCCCTATAAAATAACATCAATTACTCTAATTAAAGACCTACCATGTCATGCGCGCCCGACCACGATACGTTTCACGCAAACAATTTAAAAAAAATGACTTGAAACGTTTCTTGTGCTTTGAATAATCTTTTGACGACTGCACGGACACATATGACCAGACGTTTGCGTTTAATTAAAGAAAAACCTTTACATCTGCCAGCTGAAGGAACTTGAGCAGAAACCCAACACAGATTTTGACTTTCCTTTTAACATTCCGTCTATACAATGGAAGATATATTTGTAGCAAGCAACTAAAAAACGTAACCCCTAAGACGGGGCTGAGCGGAGCGACCGCAATAAAAAAATAAATACGTGTGCTAAGAGTTCATAGCACCGGATATAAGTTCCTGAAAACACAAATACACTGTGCCGCATCACGAGTCGCTTACCCGTGGTTTGCAAGATACTTGAGTGAAATATACAGCTTAAAGCTCGAGACGAATTTTCAAATACACTCTCTCTTACGGTGCATTCATGCAAACGAACTACTGTCATTAATGTGCTGGTCGTTGTTTTCTTGAAAATTCTTGTTTTCTCCTGCAGTGAATTAACCACTGTTCATGTGGCTCGATCATTATGCAAAACGCATTCCTATGACTTCGCTTCTTACACATTTTTCTGCCCTTTTTACTTTTATTCTCGCCAGTAATGATCATTTGTTAACTCGGTCTGCAATTATGTAATTTAATTAACAATGATATAAAGCTGAGGAAAACAGGGTATGAGAACCGACAACGTTCGTGGATCACACGGTTCAATGGAGAAGCGACGATTGACGCCTATCGTTTCCCTGTTTTATAAACATTACTGAACAAATCTCCTCTATATACCAGCTGCGGAGATTGACAGCTTAATAAAATGAGAATCACTTTTCTTGGTCATTACAGGCCAGGTTCTCTACTGATAACCATTAAACTCGATCACAGAATAACATTACTTTCGTTTGCGCTTCTGTTTATATGTTACTCAGTCTTGACAAAGACAAGGGTCTGAAAACAGCTGGTTTGAATATTTAAGTGTTGAATCAGTCAGAGTGCGCGGGACACACCAGTTCTGATCAGGAGATGTGAGAAATCAATCAATACATCAAAGGCAAAGATAGAAACACAACAAGAAAAGGATTTTGTCAACAGCTGTCCACCATGAGTTTACTAGAACAGGTTTCGCATTTGAAGAAAAATCCTCCCACGTCAAATGCAAGGGGACGTGAACAGAAAAAATAAGAGCAAAAGTCATTCCTTTTCTGTGTTTCTTGTTCACAGCGATAGATATCTTTGCAGCGACCTAATCCACAAGAGGCGTAAACGAGTTTACATTGTACCTGAGAGGAACAACTGCATTTTAACAACGGTGTACTGTAAACTCGTTGCATTAGTCAAAATTAATGTACCGCATCGTTTAACTGCCTTCAGTTCAAGATATGCAAACGGGGAGTTCGCGACTTTTCCAGTGCAGAGCTTGTTACTGTTTGCTAGTAATTCAGAAATATTCCCTGTAGTAAAATTTTAGTCCCACACTCAATCGTACTACAATAATCACCAGATTAGTCGCTATCATTTATATAAGCGTCCGCTTGAGAACTGATCAATGAAACGTTAAGTGGATAGAATTTTCACAATGACAATACTTCAAGTTGTTCAAGGTCTTTCGACTTCTCGATAAACGAGCAAAATACAACGAGCTTTCCTTAAGATTGAAATATTTTTGCAATTAAAATATTGTCTGTAACGCAAAATAATTAGCGAAAAGTCACTTGCTCGTTTGAAACCTGCTTCTCTTAGGGTATCCGCAGCGAGCCAGAACAGGGTGCAATCCACAAAACACGCATATTTCTTTGCCTCCCAGCAGAGAATGGGTAGTGAAAAGTACAAGACAGAGGTATATTTTGGGATTTTATGGTATTCTCCCACCTGACTTTGACTAACATCACGAAAGAGCACAATTAGGTTTTGCTTACCTTTAGGTTCTGCAAGATGATTTAACACCTCACCGTGTGACGAATGAAAACATGGAGCTTCATAATTCAATTTAAATGCAGACTTTCTTAAGATGCACTTAACACAAAAGAATTATCGGCCAGCTTAATTAAAAGTTGGAAATCTGTCAGCTGTTTCCAGTTGACTTCACTTTCCATGATTGATTTCCCTGACCTTTCCAAGATACGGAGTCAGGCTTCTTTTCACTCAAGAGAGAGCCCAGAATATTGGTGAGACAGTACAATGGAGAAACAAGGAGTCTCGCCTGTCTTTCTTTAATTTTATGAAGATTCCTCAATCATTTTCGAATACTGAAACCAGGGACCAGCACTCCACGAAGGGAGAATCTAATTCCTGGTTTGTTTTGGCATCAATCAAAAGAACGTGAACGGCGAATAGATGGCCATAATATTTCAAGTGCTTGTCTTAGACAATGGTAGAATTATTTGTCTATAAATGCACACCGCTTTAAGGTGGTACGTACCATGAAAAATTGCATGATATAAGACCTTTTAGCACTTGTTAAAAACATTTTGAAACGATCTGGCCGTATTTACCTTAAGTCGGTGACTCTGATTGAAGGCAATGGCTTAAGTTTTCTTACATAGCAACGACTGTCTAGAGTACGAAACTAATTACAAATATAAACGTAGTAACCATAAATGAAAGATGTCTTATAGTAAAGCACAACTCGATTGGTATGACTACTTGTTGAAAGCTTTGCCTGTATTATCATCACGACAGGGTCATTCATCTCCCTTATGAAAACAGATTTTTCCTACAACTAACTGCAGTAATTTCACAAAACAGGACAACCATAGTACCACCTCCCCCTCGAGATGCAGCCTACACCCCCGATAATTTTGGCTTGTTAAGTACTTAATCCATTATGTAAGAAGCTTAAATTATTTTCTCAAACTTAGTGTCCAACCGAGTGATTTCGCTTCTGGCGACTAAGAAATGGACTTCAAATTTGTAAATCATATTGATGTGCCTTGACTGTTTACAAAAAAATTTTGCGCATCACGGAATTTTCCGTAATTGTGGTAGGAATTTCTCATTACAAAATGAAATGGCAAAGAACAACTTTGTAGAGTTTTGTGGAGTACATCTTATATCTGCTAGCTGAAGGAACTTGAACAGAAAATACATGAGTAGAAACTCAACACTGATCTTGTCATTCCGTCTATACAATGGAAGAAATATTTGTAGCAAGCAAGTAAAACAACCTAACCCCTAGGACGGGAAAATGAGCTTTAGGCTCAGCGGAGCGACAGCAATCAAAAAATTCATACGTGTGCTAAGAGTTCATAGCACCAGATATAAGTTCCTGAAAAATATTATTACACCGTGCCGCATCGCGAGTCAGCATGTTTTACAAGATACTTACGCGACGCGTTGTGTGAATTAAACAGCCTGAAGATCGAGGCAAATTTTCAAATACACTCTTTCTTACGGTACATTCATGCAAACGAACTAATGTCTTACGTTTGAAGTCATTAATGTGCCGGTCGTTGTTTTCAATTCTTGTTTTCAATTAAAAAATCTCCTTCAGTGAATTAACCACTGTTCATGTGGCTCGAACATTATGTAAAACGCATTCCTATGACTGCGCTTCTTACACATTCTTCTGCGCTTTTAACGTTATTCTCGCCAGTAGTGACATTTGTCTGACTCGGTCTGCAATTATGTAATTTAACAATGGTATTATGATATTTCCCACAACTAATTCAGGTAACTTATTACAAAAGAGAACAACCATAACACCCCTTCCCCTTGAGATCCAACCTACACTCGCGCAATTTTTGGCTTGTTAAATGCTTAATTCATTATGTAAGAAACTTTCAGTACGTTCTTCTCTCAGTGACCAAGGGAGTCATTTTGCTTCTGGCGACAAGTAAGTGGGCTTCAAATTTGTAAATCATATTGATGGGTTTCAGACTGTTTACAAAGAACTTTACGCATCACGGAATTTTCCGTAATTGTGGTAGGATTTTCACATTACAAAATGAAATGGTAAAGAACAACTTTGTAGAGCTTTCTGGACTGATTGTTGATCCATCTCTAGGTAGTATATGTATGTTCAAGTAATGTTCAATTAATTAAAATTTGGATGTCAACTTTTGGACACGAAATAAAATTACTTTAAAGGCATTGCGATTCTTTTGGTAAGATAATTATGTTTAATTCTGCCTAATTGTTATTCGTGAACGCACGAGTAGCCATGCAGGCTGATAAACAACCAAAAATAGCCTTAAAAATAAGTTAAATAATGAAGTCTTAGGTCTAATAATGCATAAGCACCGCAAAATAGGTGTAAAACCATTGGAGATCTACCTTATATAGCATAAAAGAAGTCACCCAATCCATAAAACCAACCCAATATCCCCGTTTTCTGGTGATCCTAGGAAATTCTTGGCATACCAAAGTTTTTTTTAGGACTGATTGAAATTTTTTTTTCCTCTAGTATGAAACACGAACAAGGGTAGGTCTGCATTTTACTGATTAGCAAGGCAACACATAAAGGGCGCAAAAATAACATAAAGCTTTTGTTAGCTGTAAGCGAAATAGTCTTGTATGTATGGAATAGATATATATGGAATAAACGAAAGGCGGAGAACTCAGTAAGCTCGAGGCAAACTTCTTCACCTGACCACAAACAGGATGATGATAATCTAATGCTTAGAATCGTCGCCCGCCTCTTAAGTGGATCCGTATAATCCTGTCTTTATTAGGTCCCACTTGATGCATATGGGAAACAAAACACGAATAGCATTTCTCTCAAGAGAACTGATCTTGCTACTACATGACAACTCGGTAATCTTACGCTCAACTGTAAATTGATTCAACCCATAGTTTCCTTATTCACCTCATGATCAGCTCGTGACTGCGTAACAAACAAAACAGAGGTAAAAAACATGTCCGTAATGAGTATCTTTCAGTAGTTTGAGATCTTCCGACAACATTACAACGAATTTATCTTGAGATGGTGCTCTTTTTGTCAGATTGCGCGCCCGACCTGAAATGCGACCATGGATTCTTGCGCGCCCGACCACGAATGTTTTCGTTGACCCTCTTTAAATTCCCACTATATCTTTTCAAAGTTTGTACTCAATTAAAAAAGAGCCCGAAATATTCGTGGGGCACTGCTTTCAATGGAAAAACGAGAATTATCGCCTGACAGATTGATAAAGTAGAAGTCAATTCCTAGTCTTTCAAAGATCAAAATTCGATTGCCAATCTAAAACAGAGAAAGGGATACGAAACCCGATCCCCAAGCCCTATAAAATAACATCAATTACTCTAATTAAAGACCCACCACGTCTTGCGCGCACGACCATAATACTTTTAACGCAAACAATTTTAAAAAATGACTTGAAACGTTTCTTGTCCTTTGAATCATGTTATGACAACTGCACGAACACATATGACCAGATCAGTTCGCGTGTAATTAAAGAAAAACCTTTACATCTGCTAGTTGAAGGAACTTAAACAGAAAATACATCAGCAGAAACTCAACACACATTTTGACTTTCCTTTTAACATTCCGTCCGTGATACAATGGTAAGCAACTGACAAACGTAACCCCTAAGATGGGGCTGAGCGGAGCGACAGCAATAAAAAAATTAATACGTGTGCCAAGAGTTCATAGCACCGGATAAAAGTTCCGATCCTGAAAAACATAATTACACTGTGCCACATCGCGAGTCGCCTACCGTCATGTTTTGCAAGACACTTACGCGGCGCCTTGTGTGAAATATGCAGCTTGAAGCTCGAGGCAAATTTTCAAATACACTCTTCCTTATGGTGCATTCATGCAAACAAACTACTGTCTGACGTTTGAAGTCATTAATATGCCGTTCGTTGTTTTCTTGAAAATTCTTGTTTCCAATTGAAAAAATCTGCTGCAGTGAATTAACCACTGTTCAGGTGTCTCGATCGTTATGCAAAACGCATTCCTATGACTCCGCTTCTTACACATTCTTCTGCGCTTTTTACTGTTATTCTCGCCAGTAATAATCATTTGTTAACTCGGTCTGCAATTATGGTGTAAGCCTGAGGAAAACAGGCAATGAGAGCCGACGACGTTCGTGGATCACGCGGTTCAATGGAGAAGCGACGATTGACGCTTATCGTTTCCCTGTTTTATAAACATTACTGAACAAATCTCCTCTATATACCAGCTACGGAGAATGACAGCTTCATAAAAATGAGAATCACTTTTCTTGGTCATTTCAGGCCAGGTTTTCCACTGTTTCCACTGATAACCATTTTTAAACTCGATCTCCGAATAACTTACTTTCGTTTGCGCTTTCGTTTATATGTTACTCTTGACACAGACGAGGGTCTGAAAACTGATTTTGAATCAGTTTGTCTCGAGTGCGCGGAAACACACACGTGTTCTGATCAGAGGACGAGAGAAATCAGTCAATACGTCAAAAAGAAAGAAAGATACAAAACAAGAACTTGAATTTGTCAACAGCTGTCCACGATTTCAAGTTTACTAGAACAGATTTCGCATTTGAAGAAAAATCCTCCCACGCCAAAGGGACGTGAACAGGAAATATAGGTGCAAAGTCATTTCTTGAATTTACTTTCCTTTTTTGTGTTCTTGTTCACAGTGATAGAGATATTTACAGCGGCCTAATCCACCAGAACCGTAGACGAGTTTACATTGTATCTAAGAGGAACAACTGCATTTTAACATCGTTGTACTCATTGCATTAGTCAAAATCAATGTGCCGCATCATTTCGCTAACCGCCTTCAAGATCTGCCAACGGGGAGTTCGCAACTTTTCCGTTGCAGAACTTGTTACCGTTTGCTAGTAACTCGGTAATATTCCCTGTAGTAAATTACTGGGGCCACACTCAATCGTACTACCAATAATCACCATATTTGCCGGTACTATTTACAGCGGCGTCCGCTTGAGAACTGATCAATGAAACGTTAAGTGTATATAGAATTTCCATAATGAGAATACCTCAAGCTGTTTGAGCTTTTTCGACTTTTCTCGATAAACGAGCTAAATGCAACGAGCTTTCCTTAAAGATGGAAATTTTTTTTGTTTTTGCAATTAAAAGGATTGTCTGTAACGCGAAATAATTAGCGAAAAGTCAGTTTTTTAATTCACTTGCTCGTTTGAAGCCTGCTTCTCTTAGGGTATCCGCAGCGAGCCAGAACAGGGTCCATCCAACAAAACACGCATATTTCTTTGCATCTCAGGAGAGAATTGGTATTGAAAAGTACAAAACAGGGGTATAATGTGGGATTTTATGGTATTCTCCTACCTGACAGTTGACTAACATCACGAAAGAGCACAAATAGGGCTTTGCTTACCTTTAGGTTCTGCAAGATGATTTAACACCTCACCTTGTGAGGAATAAAAAGCATGGAGCTTCATAAAACAATTTAAATGCAGACTTTCTTAAGATGCACTTAACACAAAAGAATTATCGGTCAGCTTAATTAAAAGTTGGAAATCTGTCAGCTGTTTCCAGTTGACTTCACTTTCCACGATTGATTTCCCTGACCTTTCTAAGATACGGAGTTAGGCTTCTTTCCACTCAAGAGAAAGCCCAGAATATTCGCGAGACAGTACAAGGGAGAAACAAGGAGTCTCGCCTGTCTTTGCTTAATTTTATGAAGATTGCTCAGTCAATTTCCAATATTAACGAAGGGACAATCTTACTAATTCCTACTTTGATTTGGCAGCCAAGCAAAAGAACGTTAACGGGAAATAGATGGCCAGAAAGTTTAAATATTTCAATGGCGATGTTCATGAAAAATTCAATTGTTTAAAAGTATGAAAACATTTTGAAACGATCTGGCGACTGTTTACAATACTAATTAAAAATATCAACTAGTTTTAACATGAATGAAAGATATCTTATAGTACAGCACAACTCGATTGGTATGACTACTTGTTGAAAGCTTTGCCTGTATTATCATCATAGGCTGATTTATCTCTCTTATGTTATTTCCTACAACTAACTCAGGTAACTTTTTACAAAATAGAACAGCCATAACACCCCCTCCCCCTTGAGATCCAACCTACACCCGCACTATTTTTGACTTGTAAATGCTTAATCCATTATGTAAGAAACTTTGAGCGCGTTCTTCTCTTAGTGACCAACGGAGTCATTTTGCTTCTGGCGACAAATAAATGGGCTTCAAATTTGTAAATCATATTGATGGGTTTTAGACTGTTTACAAAGAACTTAACGCATCAAGGATTTACCCTAATTGTGTAAGACTTTGTAGACATTACAGAATGAAATGATAAAGAACAATTGTGGAGAGATCGTTGATTCATCTCGAGGTATTACATGTATGGGATAAGTTCAATCAATAAAAATTTTGATATCAACTTTTGGGCGCGAAATAAATTTACTTCAGAAGGTATTGTGATTCTTTTTGTAACATAAGTATGGTTAACTCTATGTAATTGTTATTCGTGAATGCAGGAGTGGCCATGCAGGCTGATAAACAACCAAAAGTAGCCTTAAAACTAAATTCAAACAATTACAGTACAGCATGTTTCGTCGTTAGCCGGGTTTATAATGTACTTTCATTTACAGAGAATTTGATAAGATCACCCGCAGTTACATTTCATCTCTTACCGATCTCGACTTTCACTCCTTCCGAAATCAAATCACAGACATGTTTTCAGACCACTAACAAAGAAAAAAATTAATCGTACGCATCAAGGATTCTTGATTTTCCAATGCGACAGTCATTTCATGGAATCTATAAAAAAATTCTCACGTCTGATGAAACTAAACCTTTAAAACGATTTACAATTTTTTTTTCTTGGATAATTTTGACGTCAGATGAATACCAAGTATTCTAGAAGCTCAAGTGAGGAAGACTGATAAGCATTCGTAAAGACCTTAGCCGCAAACTGAAACTACTTTGGGCATTCTTCAGTAGTCTGGTGTACACTTTCTCATGAAAAAAACATTTGTTAATAAGTGCTGATCTTAATTCACAAGCTGGAGGCTGATTTTTACTTTTAGGTTTCGTCGAATAAGCCAAATCGGATATAGCGCGCATGCGTATTTATTCATTAATTTATTCCCTTTATCTGGTTTCTTTTTTAAATTTCAAGAGAAAGGAATAAATAAGAGATAAAAACGAACAGCGCACTCATTCTAGCGATTTTGTAATGAATCTTCGCTAAGGTAATCGAGTATTACATTAATGATGTACAGCACAAATTATTTTTGTTTCTTTAGCAGGAACTTGTTTTCCCCTGCTTCACTTCAAATCACGCATGGAAAGAAAAGAAACTTTTTGAATTTGATGTAAACTGGGACTGAGCGAACCAATTCTCGGCATTGAATTTATATTTATTTATAAATTGGTGGTCTGGCTTCATTCAGAAGGCAGTTTAATCCCAGCTCTTTGGAGGTCTCTGAGCTATAGTACTCTGAGCTATATATCCATTTCTTCAAGCCTCCTATGAAACATTTGGAGCAATTTGAGTTTCATTAAAAAAACGACTTGACTTTTTTATTTCATGGATACTTAATAAAATACAAACTTAACCATCATAAACAAAATTAGTCATATGGATAAAGTTTAAAAGAGTACAGTGGATTAGAAAATATACAATCTGCTCATTGTATACAACATAGGGGTTAAGCAATGAATTTTTCACTTTTCACTGAGAACATGTAGCCAACCCATAATTTCTCTTGACAGGCAAGCATACAGGTCAAAAGAATTAATAAAATCATCAACTAAGGGATTATTTTCCAATTGTATTGTCAATACAATGTTCACAATGACAGTATGTAATTTAGAGTAAATCACTGTAAGAGGCATACTTTCTCTCTATAATATAGTTTTGCTATGGCTGCTGATGTACAGAAGAAGCCTGCTGGGATTCACTGCAATGATTTCTGGATCAACGATTCCAAGAAAACTTAATAGGTAACATTTTGCTTCCTCAGTTATTCCTGCAGTTGCAACAGGCAACGTTGACACCTAGCATACCTAGTTGGACGTATGCAGGCCAAAAACTCTTCCTATAAATATGATGAATGAAAATTTTTCATGATTTAACAATGATCATAGTAATCTGTGAGCAGTCAAAGATGGCATGCAAATAGCTGAGCTAATTAAACTTCCTAATGTTGCAATAGTATACACTAGTAGATTTAACAAATCGACATCAGTTCTTTTGCCCCAAAGCCAAATTTGCTGAGCAAAATTAGTTGACTTCTAAAGACCTATATTATACTTTAGTAAAAGGGGATTCATTCATTACACCCTTTTGCTCCCATGGGAGAATAGGTCCACGGAAAGCATTGCTGGCCATCGTGGTCTGTTTTGGGCTATCCTTTCAAGCTGCCACCACGTGTAGCCTGCTTTGCTCGCCTCATCATCTGCAGTCCTCCTCCAGCTGTTTCTGGGACAGCCTCGGCTCCTCCTGTGGGTTCCATCTTAGTGCCTGCTTGGTGGCATTGCAGTTAGTTTTCCTGAGGGTGTGCCCAATCCAACCCCATTTTCGGCTTCTTATCTGGAGGTTGATCCTTTCCTGCTCATTTGTTGTCCATAGTTCTTCATTTGTTTTGGCCTCTGGGCAGTGGATACCCAAGATGGATCTCAGGCATTTGTTGACAAAGGCCTGCAGTTTGGTGGAGTTTTCTTTTGTTACTCTCCATATTTCAGAGCCGTAAAGAAGGACCGACTTGACGTTGGTATTAAATATCCGTAGTTTGATCTTTCGGGAAATCACTTTTGATCTTCAAACCGGTCTCAAGATGGTGAATGCAGTTCTTGCCTTTCCGATCCTCACTCGTATGTCCTGATCAGATCCACCATCCTTGCTGATGTTACTTCCAAGGTCCGCAAAGTCCTCCACCTCGTCGATTTTATCTCCATCTAATTCTGTCCTGTCTACATTCCTGGTGTTAACCCTCGTCACCTTAGTCTTGGATTTGCTGATCCTAAGGCCCGACTGCATTGCGATTTTTGCCGGTCTTGTTAGCTTACCTTTTAGGATACTCAATCAGAAAAAATAACAGGAGATAATGTGTTCTTTTCATACATTCTAGATCTACCCCAGTCCTTGTTATATGAGTGTCCCCCCTCCCCCGGAGTTCAAACTCTCGTTTATTTTATTCAAAGCTCGTTCTTAAATTGTTCGTTCTTTTTTTAGTAGCTTGTTGTTAATTACGTTAATTGAATTGCAGCCCAAGGACTCATAAAGACTTGTTAACCTATGGCAACTGCATTGGAGTCCCTGCTTAAATCAAGAATATATTTCCTAAGACTATGCTAGCAGTGTAAATGAAGATGCTTTTTCAGTCATCCTTCTGAAGTGTGTTAATGGTGAAAACAACGAGCGTTCATGCGTGTGTTGGCGGGTGCTTCGGGTATGTATTAAAGCACAAATAACGAATAAGACCATAATGAGACAAAAAGCTGCCAAGAACGCAGACTATTATGGTGATTGCAGATAATTGAACCGGAACTGGTCGAGTACTAGGCTCTTTGTGCCTTTTCAGAGCTAGATTGACTAATTGTTACGTTTAGCTTCGGCAGGAATAGTTCCGTATTATTTTGTCAGTTTCTAAAAATATTTTCACAGCTAGTCCAAAAGAGAGAAAGACGTCTGATAAATTTATAGAAAGGTGCGTAATTGCAACCTGACAATAGTAATGTGGATTTTTTATTTTTAATTGCTATTAGGCTGTTGGCGGGAATGCAATCTTTTTGGTTCTTTGTTTCACTCCTGTAGCTCAGCGTATATGTACTAATAGACCAAAATTCGAGGGGAAAAGTTTCGAACTTTGTTGAAACTTATCTTTGAAGTAAAAGCGGGACAAGCACACTTTTCATGGTGGCCAGTTTGAGTTAAACTCTGTGACCAGAAATCGCAAAAAATATAATTGAAATGTCAATGCCTCTACCTGCTGGTGTAAAAGCTGAACCACCAGAGAAGGCGTGACAAGAAGGAGTTGAAGATTGTATATCGAAAGTTCGATCATGACCTCATGCTTCGCAGATTGTCTGAACGTTTCTTGATATCGGTACATGAATTGGTCCCCCTTTGCCGTTTAAACATGGATTTTTCATAACAGATATGATTGATTGTCCTCATAAAGGTAGGTTCATTATCGGACAAGGTTTTAAGTGTTGAAAGTTCATTTGAAGATGTTTAATGTTATTTAACTCCTTTCCTCAAACCTGTTTCGGAAATAACTACAAACCTAAAAAATTCTAATAAACTGTTCTTACCCAATCAATGATTTCAAATAAAAATAACTCTGCGGATCTCAAAAACATTACCTTTTCGTTGTTTGTTTTGTATTGACGTCGTTGATTTATGCGGTAATCATCTCGAATTCATAAAAGTGAAACCCTAATAAAAACCTATTATTGTGTTAGAAATATCAGAAAAATCCTTTCTTAAGAACATTTGGGAATAACCAGACGGCTGATGCGACGTACTCCATATGTCTAAACATAACTGGTTGAGAAGTTGTAATATATGGGTCTCATTAGATCTCATTCATAAATGGATGCCCTTCATTCATTTTCAACACATAGATGAATCATTTCACAAGGAAAAATGTAGTAACTTGTTTTATAACTGTTTAAAGTGTTTTTAAGCTAACCCTCAAACCGTCATAAATTTAATAAAAGCCAACGTAAACATCAATAAAGTGAGTTTGGCTTTCACTGTCCGTTCGGGTGTGGCTATCTAAAATGGCTAGATCAGTGAGCGGGCAAGGTGGACTTAATTAATCAGGGCTCAATATAAGCCTAGTTCTCTGTCCATAAACACACAAACAAAAAAACTTGGCCAATATCCAGCCATCTTGACCTCACACTTGGTCAAACCCCATATATCAAATATTTCCCGGTCAGGTAGTGGTGATAACAGGCAATTGTAAGAGCATTTTCAGCCAAATCGCCAGATCGCATTGGATCTAAAATGCATGAGACCAAAATTGATCAGAATTTTAATAAAGAAATGGCGCGACAGTTTTTAAACCAATAGAAAAGATCTGAGATTGCAAAACGGACAGAGCTGAAATTTTAACTGATAGGTGAGAAATCGCCGAAAATTCAACTCATAATTAATATTCCATCCCCTCCTGCTGACCCTCTTAAACCTGACCGGTATCTATTTATAGCTTTCAGTCATAGAATTTTCCAGGATGACCATCTCAATTTTCTTTATGCTTTCTTTTTGTTGTTCTTGGTTCCAACATCGTAACAGAAGAAGACCGAACTATGCTTGAAGGATAAGTTCTATAGAGTACATACAGCTGGCAACGTCGATGTGAAAATGCATTTGTTATCGTGCGTGGTGATTGTGCTCCACTTAGCAGATGGTATAAGACCAGGTAAGAACAATTATATATCATAAAAGTTCTATAGACTGCCTTTAAGTGACACACACGATCACGATCAGGTCAGTAATGCTGTACATGTATATAATAAAAATATATATGTAGCAAGTTTTTGTGGAAACAACGCTACCACAGTGACTAACTAGTCCTGGAATATTACAAATTGGTCTGTGTGAACAGAGCACATCCAACGCGTACACCATTGCTTCCCTCTTTTGTTTTCTTGTTCGTCTTAACCCGTTATGCATGCGCAGTAGCGATTAGCTAGGAAACTAGCTAAAATTACGAGCATGCGCGGATACGTGTCTGGACTTTTTCTCTCCGGGGGCGCAGCGTTGCGTGACAGACAGAGGGCCAGAACTGGACTAAGTGGTTAAAGATAAGAACTTTCCAGAATCATTAAGCCCTGCTAAGTTGTATTTATGAATTCTCTTCGATTGTGTGTGGGCCATAACGTAATCTCAGAAAATAGAGGAGAAATGAATACTAAATACGCGATATATTAACTCTATATTGTTAAGTATGCCAAACAATGACTTCGATCTCATTGTCTTATCAGCCTGGTCAACCAAGCTCAAGAATCAATTGGCAAAAAAGAGAATGACAGTGCCGCGTCCACATCAAAAGTCCGCCTCAAGTTCGAACTCACTGAGTTTTGCTTTCACTCTTCCCGTGCAACATAAAGCACTGCCGTTTAATTCCGACGCTTCGAAAAAGCAACTGCCTCCACAATTGCCAAATGTAATAAATGCTTTCACGAAAATCCCAAATGGACGACTCCACGGAAAAGAAATGGGAGTAAACACCACGCAGAACAACTATAATATCAAAGCCTTGAATCTAGTAGGAGTTCCGCTTAATTGGAGCAACATAATCAACAAAGGCATAAACGTTTCGCGATTTGGAACATCTACAGGTAACTCTAGTGTAAGACCAAGGCTTGGATGGAAAGCAAAAGCTGGACCGAACGGCAAATCCATGAACATGGTGATGTCTCCCGTGGAACGAGTTCAAACTCAGTCGGGTTTAAAAGTTAACACGCCCTTGGATGAAGAGATTATTGTGATGGGAGAGCCTTTGATCTTCACAAAAGGAGCGAACAAGAATGTAAATTATGCCTCGAAGGCCAGTGCACTAAAAGGGAATGTAAGTTCCGATATTAGAGATGGAAACACCTCTAATGTGGCTTTACATAACAATAGCAGTGGAGCGCATTTTTATAAACCCGCCGCTCCTGTGGAGCTTCACCTCCAAGGGATACGAGTACAAGGTGCTCATTTGACAAACCAGTCATCGGATCATTTAGACCTCCATCACAACACAACTGATTTAACCCAAGGTCTAAAGAACAACCTCACTAAAACGGACGATTACCTTCCTGAGGGTGTCCATAAGAATGGTAGTAACGAGCAAACAAATAAACGGCCAACACAGCAACGTATTGCCAGCCAGGCTGGAAATCAAGAAGAAGAAGAGGAAGGATATGAAACAGCGAGGATAACAGAACATAGTCACAATAATGACAGCAGTTATCCTTCTAATTTTGAGGAAGAATCACTGAATCAGGAGGCATTCGGGCCCCAGTCTAGAGTATCAGAACAGAATCAGACAGAGCTAGTTTACGAGAATGACCATGAGCCTATAGAAGCGCTTGGATTTGGAAATTCAACAAATTTGATTAACTACCAAGGCAACGACACGATGAACGGACGCTATGTAGGTCAACAAAATAAGGCTGTAAACACAGATGAATTAGATGAAGTCCAAAATTCCACAGCTTTGCAAGAGGAAAGCGTTGGACCTGAAGAAAAAGAAATGGATAATGCTCAAAGAATCAGCGACAATACCAGCAACCTTGAACAAAATCAAGAAAGTAAAGAAGATGAACAGTTTGCAACAGGCAATCCAATAACTCCATTATCAAATCAGCGATATGTACCAGTTGACGAGTTTGGATCACCCTTGTACGGGACCGAGACCGGTAACGTGTTTTTACTTAACTGAAATTAAGTCAATAGTTTACTTAATTGAATGATATAAGTGAGTTATGAATAAATAAATGAATGAATAAATGAATGAATGAACGAACGAACGAACGAACGAACAAACTTAGATAACTTAGTATACACACTCGAATAATAGCACTAATAATAAAAACTAAAACTTAACCACGAAAAAGGTATTTGTGACTGACAAGTAGTGCATTTAATACACTTTGTGCACGTGCCCTAAATTAATTAAAACAGTTAGCTCTCTTTGTTTGCATTGTTTGTATTCACTCGATTTTCTAAAATGTAACTGCTTAGGGTGTAGTCAAATGGAAGACGTGTTCTGCCCACGACTCCATTTGAAGCTAAGGAGGCGCTTCATTACAGGAAATAACATTTTTGAACGAACTCTTCTATTGTTTCCCCTTTTTGCGATGACCTACCAAGGCTATATAAAAAAATGGCCTCCGTTTAGCATAGAAATATGCTCGAATATTTCTCCGCGGACTTTATCTGCCCCGACAAGCGAACAACTGTGAGCTTCGAGGAACAGATAATATCCAGAGAGAAATATCCTAGCATATTATACGGATTAACCTTATCATTGCCGCGCCACTCAGAGTGAACAAATTTTATTCCTGTTTCTTTCTTTCATAACAGATGACTATTTTCAACGGGAAGCTCTTATAGCACACAATAAATATCGCGCTATTCACAGGGCCCCTCCCCTACAACTCAGCCAACAGCTGTCCAGAGAAGCGGAAAATTTTGCCGAACACCTCGCTAAGATGGGTGTGGCACGTCACGAGATCAGCGAAAACCTAAGAAGGGAGGGCGAGGGTGACAATGTTGCTAGAGGATGCAGTGAATGGGGAGGGCTAACCGCCACTGGTGCTGTACACAGATGGTGAGTGGATGCGTTTTCCGATCTATTACTCGTTTTTGAACATGAACAAGTCTATCAAAATAGTGATTAACTGTTCTTCATTTTTTCTCGAGCTTCTACGTGGTCCGGAATTCGAAATCCTGGAATGAGATCGACTAATTGAGCGCGCCCAAGCGGTCCGGACTTTCTCATCCGTACCCCGAGTGCGGACCGCTCGGAAATTTTTAAGCTTTGACCGTAAACATTGTAGAATGTAAACATTACAAGAAACGTCATTTCATTAATATTTACATACAATAATCAACATATGTGGTCAGTGGCCCACTACTGTCGTGGAAATTAACACTTGTCTGTTTTGCCTGTTGGCCAGATTTTATTAGCAAAATTATTAGTAAAATGAAATTCATTTACCCAATTGCACATTAATTGTAGGTATACTCAAGTTTGCTACATGGACTGGAGCAAGCGGACCATTCAACCAAACACAAAGAACTTCATGCAGTTGATATGGAAAGGAACCAGTCATATGGGAATCGGAAGGGCTGTAGGCATGCGTCAAGGTCTGCCATGTACCTTTATAGTGGCACGTTACATGCCCGGAGTAATCAATGCATTTGGCCTTGAAAGCAACATCGATAGAGGACTATTTGTACCTTCTTATTGCAATGCCGAGAGAGATGAAGGTTTAATGTCAACAGGATTTCCCAGCAGTTTCTTCCTAGAAAGTACTACTAAACAAAACGACGAATCGACGCCTGCAAGCGATGACCAGCAAACATCAAGCAGTTCTACAAATGGAATAAGTTACTTTCCCCTGAGTTCGTGGGAGAAAAATATCGATGCACAAGATGTACATGACCTTGTAACGGAGCAAACTGGCTCGGAGGCAGCTAACAACTTCTTGCCTCGCATAAATTTGGCGGAGAGCAAGTACGATGAAGGAAAAAATGATCAACCAGTCCAGATGGTGGTAGATAACAATGCCTGGAAGAGAGATTATGGGATACCCAAAGAAAAAGGTGGAACTCGGTCAGCCAAGACTGTGACCACCAGCTGAAAATGGAAGGATTTATTTTTTCACTTCAGTCAGGCATCAGGATGTCCAAGACTCACACAAAATAGTGCAATACTATACTACCACAATAATACAAGACACGATCAAGCAATTATGAAAGTACTAATTTTCTCTTTTTAACTTCTTGACATGAAAATAAAACAGTACTAAATTAAAGCTTTTGCTAAATAGTTAGCCTGAATAAACTAGGACTTCTACGCATCTCGGCTTCTCCATCACAAGAGAGATTAAAAGTATGAGATTCACCCCGAAAAAAACAT
>OMLO01001062.1_pt1 | contig 20384 bp, 11 predicted proteins | sample 1674811 | NCBI WGS metagenome assembly OMLO01 (sample SAMN06265003, study PRJEB25207) | coral metagenome | isolation source: Coral host | place: Mexico:La Bocana,Puerto Morelos, Mexico | collected 2008-11-13 | reverse complement strand
CAAGAAACAACCAATCGGCGATGAGAAATATACCCACGTGACGTACGTTTCCAATCCAGTCTCTTTACTATCCATGGCTGCATTTATTGAAGGAATAGAAATTGGGCAAAACTCACCTATCCATACAAATGTTACTGTAACGTTTTGAGGCCTATTTCAAATGAATACTACGCTCATTTATTCAAAGTCAATTAAGCCAATGAAGATTTGGAAGTTTAAACATGCCCTTATTACTGCCAAACTGAAATTCAGACTACGATTGGTCCCAGTTGAAGTTGATTAAAGTTACTACCTAAAATTTCGTATTACTCCAAGTGTTGGAAAATGTGGGAGGATCAGTCCTCTGTCAAATGTTCGCGGATATAAATATCGTTGCGTCGATTGACGGTTTCGCTGGCATAACAAGCAGTGTCGCTTGCACAGGAAACAGGAAGGCCGAGTTTTTGTGGACAAGATATTTACGAAACATTAAAGTGTCAGGGACATTTACACAGTAAATTCATGTTCAAAAATGTTTCCTCTCTGACGATATGTTTTACAGTCATTTTTAATAAGTGTTGAATCATTCATGTAGGTTGGGGAAGAACAATCGGTGGAGGAAAGCCAGCGAATATTCTTCAACAAGCCATGATGCCTGTAGTGGATAGCCAGACCTGCGCAGAAGCGAACAAGGACTTAGTGCCAGTGGACGGGCATAGTATGCTGTGTGCAGGATACGCAACAGCCGGCAACGTGATCAGCGGATGCCAGGGTGACAGTGGAGGGCCATTCGTGTGTGAAGAAAATGGGCGCTTTGTTCTTCACGGGGCTGTAAGCTGGGGACACCCTCGGTGTGAAGCGGAGAGCTCCTACACGGTGTTTGCTCGTGTGAGCTCCTATGTGGACTGGATCAATGACAAAATGGCCATTGGAGGTTTGGTGTTGTTAAGTTTTGAAATTATACATTTTTCAGTGAAAACTAAAAGTGGTATTCTCTGGAAAAATCAGAGCCACAACACATAATTATATTCCACTTTCCCAGAAAACAGGAAATTTTTCCAACATTGCCAACTTACTTTATTAGACAAACAATCCAGGTGTTCATGTTTTCTTTAATAACAAACATCAAAACCTATAGAAAATGGCTAATTTATAGAGGATAATACATGGGTCCGCGTCGATATGGAATACCTCTTCGAGAGTTCAGCGAACGAGAAGAATTATTCCATATTTACAGGCAACCATGCTTTTTTGTTGTTGTTATTTGTTATATAATCATACTGATAACGACGATTTTCCGAAGATTTTAAATAACTTTTTTTAATTTCTTGAGATGTCTGAAGATCAAAGTGTCCGGAAATAACCGAATATTTTTTGAAAACTTTCGAGGAGGATCCTAAGAGTTTTTCGATCCTACACCAACCAATATAAGTACAGAGCTTTTTGATCGTATACCAACAAATATAAGTACAGTTTAGGGTCACACGTGATATCAGTGACGTCATTTTGAAATATCGTCTCTAGCGAGGACATGGAAAATACGCCACCCGAGTCCCGGATGTGGTTTCGTATGAATTTTACGAATGGCGTATTTTCCCATAAAACACTCATGTTTATATATAGTAAATTACGACATGTTGCCTTATGCGACAATTCTTCGTCAGAGAAAGAATGCCACAAGTGATACCTAATTCTTTCAGGTCATGGCCAAGGCTGTGCTCCAACTCCCGCCCCACCAACAAAACGACGTAAGTTTCTTTTTCATTATTACCGCGGTAAGCTGGAAAATAAGGTCTTCTAGCTATAGCAATCTCATTCCCAGACTCTTTTCTTCTATCCTGATGGGAGCACAAAATTAAATTCCGGGATTGGGGTTGTGTAAATCATCAACCACAGTTATACCCTCCGTCTAACTCGTAATCAAAAATCTCCTTTTTATTATCGTTACTCAGCTTTCTCTCGTTGCAGTTTAACTGCATTTAGCTTAGTAGTGGTTTCTGCATCTTAAAAAGTTTAAATTAAATTTTTCAAGTTCAAAGTTTGTAATCCGTGCTAATCTTCTCCATTCTAAACCATCCTTGTTCCTGTATGGTTTATTATTATCTCTTTGTGTTTTACTATCTAAGAAGACTTTTATTTTCCAGTTTTCTTCAAATTGAAGTTAATTTTTTAGGTGGCAATTGCTCAAAATGCAATGACGGAGCTGCTGAGCACTCGTTGCCTATAATAAGCCATTTCTGTGTTGCTTTCTTCCTCTCTCAAAACGACTGCTGGTACTCGAGCTTTCATGTGGAAATGAGTTTGATTTGCAAGACAATGAACGCGCAAGAAAATCTCATTTCAATATGAACGTTTGAGCACCAAGACTCGTTTTAAAACAGAGTTAATAGCAACTCGAAAATGGCCTATTGGATTGTGTATCTCAGTGAGTGAACGCAAAATATTTCTTTCTCACGCTTTCGGTTTGAATGCTGATGAGTTTGCTACATTTTTGACATCGTTGGTGTAATTGCTTGTTTCTATAGTTTGGTTTTATATATTTTCCTTTCAGCAGCATCGATACAGTCATTTTTTTCTGGGCCATTACGGGACACCTTCAAAAGTCATAACGAGTAACGTAGCATGATTAAATCAAATCTCAAATATATATATATATATTTTTTTCCTAGCCTGTTTCGACAGATGGCCAGAATCAACCTGTCGAAGACGCAAAGGGCAGTGTGGAGTGCATACTGTTAGGATCAGTTGTCGAAAAACATGCAACTTTAAGTGCTAATTCTCATCATCAAGAAAATAAAGATAGCCCGGTAACCCAGGGCCTAAGACTTGCGCCTGTGACTCATTTATTATTATTATTATTATTATTATTATTATTATTATTATTATTATTATTATTATTATTACTGTACCTTATTTGGTCTGATGTTAGTCATATCCACTTCACAAGATAACGCCATGCTTTCAATACGAGCATTTTGATTATATCTGAGGTTTATATTTGCAATTGTACTTTCGACTCCCTAGGGATGTGAGAAGACCCACGAGGGATCTGTCATTCCGCATCTGCGGCCTCCGAACTACCAGCCTACACGCTCAAGGCGGCGCGAAAGAGGCTCTGCGGAGGAGAGAGGGCACAATGTGTTCCGCTAGTTTTCACGCTATCAAAACTAAAAATGAGAACTATTCATTAAATTAAATCAAGAATCTGGAATACGATAGATGACTGATATAGACCTTGCCATGATTTGGATCTGTGGTGGTTGTCATTTGCACGCTATTCGGAAAAGAGCTTAGTCTATCATCGAGTTTTTTTGTTGAAACGAATTATTGCTACTCTAGGGTTCCGGCACATTGAAAGTAATTGTTTTTTAGCGCAAAAGTTTACTTCTCTTTTGATATACCCAAGAGCCTTCTTGGACCGCCATTTTAATGCTACGCCGAGGCATAAACTTGGAAATTAAACAGTTGTAAAACGTCAAGTTCTTTCCATGTCTGATGAAATTCTTTAGAAGGATTGGAAATTTTCAAGTTTATAAAATGATGGCGTGACGTGAAAACTGGCAAGAACTCCTTAAAATGCTTGCATGACTCAGTCAGTGGGTGCTTTTGTTTGAGATATTTGGGACGTTGGTGATATCGTAGCTAGCCTGTGAAGTGGCTCTGGTTAGAAGGGTCTGACCTCGACGGAAGGAACTGAGTAAGAGTAAAGAGGCCGAGTGGGGAAAGGGATGGGAGTCGGGGCATGTCTGACTACAGCGTAGTGGTGCCAATCATGATCGTCACGCAACTCTTCCGCTGACTGGCAGAAGTGTTGCATGGCAATCCAGATAAGTTGTAAAGAAGCCAGAAGAATCCCATAAAAGTTTTACAAACGGGAGATTCCGACCCGAGGTCCAAACCGTTGCGGACCTTTCAAATTCCATGTGGGAAAAAAGGAAACTCTGGATCACTCTTCCATAAATCATCCGTAAATAAACGGTACCCCTGCTATGTACCTAAGGTAGGCTTCTTTATGTTAAACTTAGGATTACATAGCTTCAGGCTCAACCCTAAGGATCAATGAGATGTGTCAGTACACCGAAAATTCACTGTCATCCAGGGAGCAGGTACAGAACCGTAGCCTGTAGGCGTATTTTTGCGAGGGAGCGCCGCATTTTGAAAACGCGAGCACCATCTTGGATTCAAACTAGCAAGAGGCTGGAGGAAAGACGGAAAGACGTCTTACGGAGTAGAAGTGAGGCTTAGAAAGTAGAAAGGTGGGGGAGGGTAAGGGAAAATACGTGTTTTTTTCCCCTCCTTTCACCCCGTTCCCCACCCACTTCAGCCAAAAAAATCACGAGTCAATGCCGATAACTCGAGAACGTACGGAAATCACCTGGCCTGGGTCGTTAGAAAGGTGAATAACGCGGTTTATCCACCGGACAAATCACTATCTAGTGGAAAGCGTGATTTGTTTTGTTATCATTTATAGCGTGATTTGTAATACATTGATAGCGTAATCCAGCCTTCGAGAAACTGGGGCCTGCACTGAGGGCTAACAGAGGCGTTGCTCAGGAAACAAACCCTAGCTCAAAACCCACCAGAGACACACTTCTCCATGGGAAGAAGGAACTCGTGAACAAGACAGCAGTAGATATTGAGCCAGGGGCGAAGACAAAAATGCGTAAAACACAATGCGTTGAACAATAATAAAAACAACTTTATTTAAGTGCCTGGTCTTCTAGCTGGCCATATGGCCTACTAATCGGGGACACAACACTGAAAAGAGTTTATTTCACCTTATTACAATATTAAAATAAAAACAACATAACCAGAACAACCAAACAAAACAAAGTAACTGGAGTAAAATGCCACCGTACCCAGGCCTACTCTGACTAGTCACTTAACGTGGCAAGGGGGGAATGGGATCTTCCCATTTCACGACTCTAAATGTCGTTTTCACGATTTTCGAAGATAAATGTTTCATTCTTGAATAAATAATTTAGAAACGTTTTTTACGATTCAAGGGCCAGAAGAACAACCTATTGTGGAGTGACGGAAACAGCCTGCACTTCTCGCCACTGAACGGCTCCTTTTCTGATGAATAATTCATTTTTAAGGGCGGATCATAATTTTTATTGAAAAGGGAGGGTTGAGCAATTTACAATTTCTGATGATTTTTTTTTTCTCACCTTCAGGTTGTGCATTAATTTTTGTGATGGGCAATATACATTTTTCCCTAAGTACCTGGTTAGTAGACAGTCCTTGCCCAATTTTTTTTCCTATAGCTGCTCTTGCCTGATTTTTTTTCCTAGAAGAATTTGCTCCACATGAATTTTTCTTTCCAACACACACCGACTCCTCAAAAAAAAAAACCAAGAGGCCCAGAGGACGTAACGCGGATGTTTTCTTTCTTTAAGTTTGCAGTGATTATCATTGGTCTCTGTGTGAAGAGTAAGCCCGGTAGTGAAATTGAGTGAAAATGGTGAATGAATGCTAATCTCTAAAGATAAGAAACCCTTAGTTGTTATGATTGATTCTTGATTGGGTTGAGTTGAATCGCGAATAGTTCGCTGGAAACTTTCATTTTGGAGAGCGCTTAAAAAAAGAAAAAGAAAAAAAAAAAGAAACCAGCAACATATATTTTCAGGACTTTTATTTGGGGAAATTTCCAAGCAATTTGGCACTTCTGCGACACCTTGCACGTCACAGGCAGAAGCCAAAGCAAACATGCGGTCACACTATGTTAAAATATCAGACAAAAGACAAGGAAATACAAGAGTGAAGGGAATTTTTCAATGTAAAAAAGCTCCTGATGACCTGTGATGGTGATCGCGGCTTGATAGGAGCCACGTATTGAGAAAAATTCCTGGATTTCCCATGGCGCGTCGATGGGTAATGAATGTGAACATATTTAGAGAGTTGTATTAACCGAACAATTTCCGAAAAGCCAGCAAATTCTTGGGATGAACTTCTTGAAAATCTCGTTTCAATGCGGCACCTATACTGGATAAGAAACACCTTTTCGTCCAGGAATAGTTAATACAAACACGCTCTTTCTTGGTGAGAAAAAAAATTCTCGTACTTTTCCGAACGCTATTCGCTAATCAATATATTGTCGCTATTATTCTGAACGGTTTATGGCGAATGTTTCTCCATGTTTTCTACCAGCTGTAGAGTTCTCACTCAACTTGCTATGTATGGCTCGTTCTCAAAAGTTATTAAGACGCTGCTGTCTGATCACAATGCGTAAACAACATAATTTGGGAATTTGGCCAGATCAATAAGTTGCAGGGCAAACAATAAGTCCTTCTCATGCGTTCGAAATGCTTGTTCAGGTTTAAATCTATCAAATCGAAGCAATGCGAAAATAAACTAACTCAAAACAACGAAATCCAACTTTACTAAACAAGAGGCTATTTCGATTTTTCATTATTTAACATACACCACCTTCAAATTTTCTCAAAACACATACATGCAGTCCACCTAACGTAAACTACAAAACAAATGAATATGTTGCGCTGTGTTCGGAAGGCGGCGAAACGAGAGAAATCAAACCCCACAGGCCACTTTAAAGGCGGCGACGATATATTCGATACAAAAACTCTCAACTTGGCTGTTTTGGGTCGTTTACCTTAAGTTATCGACTTGTTGTTGCGAATTTTGAGCAACTTGTCACGCATGAAATTTGCTCACATTGCGCGACAGGTGAGGGACAGTTTCAAAATGAACAAAACCAACCTTCAATCCGGATAGAAAAACAACAGGAGCTACTATTGGCTACAATGTAATTACCTGTAGCCAATAACAAGTTGCGTTACAATTTGCGACCACGAAAAAAAAAACAAAAAGAAATCGACCTTATTTCCAACGGGGATTGCTTCGCATCCGCTTAAAAAAAAATATTAAAAATTCAAAAAAATAAAATAAAATAAAAGACCTTACTTCCGAGTTGCCTTTAGCCTCGGTGTCAAAACGAGCCTTCAAGGGGCGAAACGATTCATATGGAAATTTATTCCGCTTCCACGTTCACTTTCATGCATATCAACCTTGTTTTCATATGAAAAGTTCTTGCACGAAAACTCGTTTTGAAACAAAGGTACAAGATATCGGGACTGGTTAGGTTTTTTGTTTCCGGTTTAAAACTACACGTAAATTTATTGACACACAAGGGTCACACAACGGAAACGCTTTATAACAAGCGTATAATGTTACAAAGCACATCTTTCCACTTAGTTCTATCTTCTTTTTCCCCTTTGCCTGTTCCAGCAAACACCGAGCTAGGGGGGTAGGTTTTAGAGGTCAGGTCTAACACAAAGTTGGTTTTTTCAGCAAACTTTGAAAAAAGAAAAAAAACACCTTGTGAATTCATACATGAAGAGGTCATTGAAGCTCTTCGTCTCGCTTTAGCGGTCAGAATCTCACTTGGGTTATTCATGACGAAACGTCTATTTTTTTAGCTATCAAAGTACACCTTTTACGGTGCACTAGAAGAAACAATTATATAAAAAAGAGAACGTTTTTAATTTTGTTTTTAGGCTCCATTACCGCCGGTCTCTCGAGTCCAGTCGCAGCGGATGGTTATCAACAGTGGTCAATGAAGCTCGAGTCACGCCCAGATCGGTCTCCTTTACGAATTTATGGTAACTCGACGAGCATACTTGACCAATTAATTTGGTTATCTCCCCCCGGGAAAAAAAAGCTTTACAAATCCAAAGAAAGACTTGTCACATATAGCTACAGTGAACGCTACATGGAGCTCAGAAAAGTAATGAATCACGAAACTTTGATTATCTTTAATCCTTCCCCCCCGGGTGTATATTAAATGCTATATTACCCCTGATTTAATGAAATGAGAGTCAGAGACTTTTCGAATCAGATAGCAAACCAACATCTTTTATCGGAAATTCACAATGGTCTTAAATTGCACGGACAATTGAGTAATTACATTACAAGCAAAAACCGCAGAGACAATGGGCGAGACGAAAAGGAAATATGTCGCTTATTCGATGAATGCTCGTGGTCTAGAAGTGACCTTACTACGATGAATAGTGTAATCGTGGATATTAGTACTCAGTATGTTGAAACAAAAACACATTATCTGCTTGTATGTGAAAATATCCACTCATCCTACCCACACTATTAGCTCTCCCTACGATCGCGCGGGGATTGGGCCAAGTGGAAAACCATATTCACAAATGCTTAACCGGATTTCAAAGATTCGGACAAGCTTTTTCAATTATTTTAAAAACAATAACAACAGTGCATGTAATCTCTTCAGATGACTCACACGCAATATATTTTGCCATCAAAACGCAATTCAATGAAAACAGCGTTTACAACGTCCATGCAACACGCCACGTGCTGAATCCAAGCTTTGTTGATGATGGCGGCGACTCCCGGCTATGACTGATAATTGCAAAATCCGAGTTGGCGCAAGTCGGATAGACGGATATTTCCTGGGAGATCATAGTTAAAACAATTCAACACATCAGTTTTTTTTTGTCAATTAAGACGAGAGAGACATGCTCACTAAAACGGAAAAAGGAAAGACTTTTCTTTGAATTCGAAGCGATATTGTTTTTTGACATCTAAATTTTATTTGAGGGGAAATTAATGATTCCTGTAGAAGAAATGCAACCTCAGTTCAGAACGTGTTATTAACAGAATTATATGAACATAATTTATTTCACATCTTTACCTTTTAAAAGCTATCTTAAGTTATCTACAGCGCTGCCCTGCATTCTAAGTTGAAATATACGCTCGTTTCGTGACCATAAGCTTTGGTGCCAAAGAAGAATTAAGCGATGAACGAATAATTGTCAGAAAAAGTGTATATATTTGAATATATTATTTTCATTAGGTTGGCGAACAAAAAAAATTTATGTGCCAGTAGAACGCTTGCAATTTTGCTCTGAATTCGCTTCTTTTCTTTTGCATCTTGCATGTAACCGGTTGCGTGATCCGACCATTGGCGAACTACTTAGCATCACGAATGATCGGAATACTAGAACCAAAGACGACGCCATTTTTTTGCAACCAGATGAGAAAAAGATTTATCAGGTTGTCATTATTCTGTCTTAGAAATTTGCTGGCTGGAAAAAATCGACTTTTCCAACTTATACCAGTCAATTCAAGAGCGAATGTCGTGTTTGCGTGAGTTTGACCCAGTCTTTTTTCCTTCCGGTACATCGATTGCGTGTCAGGTTCGCGTGACAAGAAGCAACCGCTGACCAGGGTTCCAGTTAGAGCGACCAGGAATGCAAAGATGGTGGAGGCATAAGACATGTTGACCTTTCGCCGATAACAATAATCCTGTATTTAGTTCACAAAATTCGGTGCTTTCACAAAAGCGAAGACCATCGGACCAGGGATTGAGATGGGGGAATTTGGAGAGACGAGAAAGGGGTAATTTTGCAGCCGGTTTGAGTTCTTAGAAGGCATCCACGTTGTTTGCGAAATGCCTGTTCGGGTTGGCGCCTAAGTTGAATGGGTTGTTCACGCACATGTGTTTGGTGTGAAAATTGATTGTAATTAAAATGATTTCGCTTTATTTCCTAGACAGAACCTGGAGACGATAATTTCGAAGCTTTCTAAAGAGCAGCCAAACGGCAGAAGGAACAGTTTCATGCTGGTAAGTTCGTTGTCTTGTATTTCTTTCGAGCTAGGCGTCGCTTGTTTCAACACTGCCTGGCCTTGCGTGTTCCGTCGATTGACACACTGTTTGGTATGCTTCATTAAATTATGTAACTTTATAGTAAACTAGTGTGGAATTTGGCGCTTGTACGGTGTCAGAAAACTATAATCTAGTTCTTTCTTCTACCTGGCTACTTTTAAGAGCATTTCCCGGCTTTGTTGGGGGAATAAAGCATTTCGTGTCTTCGCTAAGGAAAACACGATCGAAGTCCTTTGTAGTTTAATGATAAGCACGCTTGCATGTAAATGTGTGAAATGAATAGCGTATTTGAAATACCTCCTATTGGTAAACTGCCACTAAACCCAACCCCTGAGTGTCAAAGGGCTTTACAGGCGAGTGAGATGTTGTATTTACAAACTGTTTACCTCGAGGGCAACATTGTACCAAGATCTGCGATTGAGCGAACCGGCCTTGCACTTACGTGGCTTAGATTGTTGCTGGTACAGTACGAAAATATTGTATTTGACACCTAGCGAACGGATGTTTCGGCAGGTTACCCAATGAATAAACCTCGTTTCTCGCTTGCATCGATCTGCATTCAAATTCTTTGTGACATCGTTTTTGAACAAATTTACATTGATTCAATGAACTCGTACTATAAAGCCTTGTGTTGTCAGTTGCCGACGACGAAATTGAATAGCGAGGTTTCATTTCAGGAAGTCGGTGATTTGACATTGTTCATGCTTAGAAACTTTCCATGCTTAAAAACGTTCCTTGAATCTTGTATGGAATCTTAATAAAGAGAGATCGATTATTTTCAAACAGAAATACTCTTACAACTCAAAGTGACTTGAATGTTGTTGTCGCACATAAGTACACCGCGGTGTAATATGTCAAATACTGGGGAGGAAAAGGTTTCCCCACTAAGTATAGACAACGTTCGCTTGTTGTTGTGTTTTAAGGCTAAAGCGGGCAGACAAGGAGCGGTGTTGCTTTGCAAGCAATTTGATCCGTGTTAACACGATATCTGAATGTACTTACCAAAAGAACCCATTGAACTACATGGACGCTTTTGACAGTTCAACACGACACATTCAAAATGTCTCTGTCGGCCGCTGGCCGATTGCAATGAGTTTCCCCGGGTCGTAAATAACTCGTATGATTTTTCAAGTGAAATTTCGTTTTTGCCATTTCCATCTGTCTGGTGGTGTTAACACGGATCACATCTTCCCTGTTGTGATAGTATATATCACATTCTGTTTTATTGCCAAAAATTATACAATTATTTCACACTGCGGAGTACATGTTTTCTGGACCTCAGTAAATGCTTGGTCTAGATGTAAGCATTAAAAGCGAATAGTAAAAGCTGGTTGCCTGTGTATGCCTAAATTTTTTTAACTTTTCATCTCAGAAAGGACAAGTTAATAAAAAAATGTTTACAATAGATTTAAGTGACTGAAAATTATTTTTGTATCAGATACTTCTCCCCATGTGGGGAATTAAAGGGCAGGAAACATGATTTAGGGTCAGCCATTAGTAAAATGGATATTTGTCAGACAAGTTTTCAAAAACAAAACAAATACATATAAACTGTTTGTTCATTTTTGTTGACCCACTTCACTGGAGTGCTTGAGGTATTTTAACATTTAAGGAAATGGCAAATCTTTTCTTATTTTTATATTCTTTCATATGTTTTTCAACTGTTTCTATTTACTTGACAATACTCCCTTCTAAATTCATGGAGGCAACATTAATTAGCCAGCTATAAATCAGTAACCCACTCATGTTTTTGTCGCTAGGAAACCTTGGAATACAGGCAGCCCCCCTCCCCACTCCCCCACCTTTAGTAGAAGGGGACATAGGTATAGGAACCTAGGATCAAAATAAGTAGGGGGGAGGGCAATACCGGATGTGTGACATGCCAGGATATGAAGTGGGATTCCCGAGGAGGGAACACGAAAAAAATAGGGAGATTTTCACAACATTACACAATGGGTGGTGTAGCCACTAAGGAAGGGGCAGGACTCATGTGGGAAAGGTGCAGGAAAGGGAAGATCACACGCCCCTTAATTTCCCCTCCTCCGTGGAAAGTTAGTTTTTACTAGTTTGTCCAATACTTTGCTGCATGCAAATTTAACTTACTTCAGTTGGTAGTTACTGACAGAATAACTGAGTCCTGATATAACATAAAGTACTATTATTATTATCCAAATTCAAATCAAGGGTCTAATGAGGCTCATAACTGATTCGATATTAACAGTAATTGCACAACCTCTGCAGATTTTTTTGATCAATTTAACAAAAATCATACATTTTTGTTGTTGTATGCAATCATTAGAAATTGGGTTACGTAGTTGCCATTTGCTTTTTGAAGCAGAGGCCATGTAATAAATGGCTAAATGTTTAACAAATAAAAGTACAGAATTAATGTTTACAAACAGGTGATTAATAAGCATTGATATCAGGTTTGCTCGCAAGCTTGCATGCCGCAGTCTATATCTGAAAAACAAAACCTGCAAACAAATACACAAGCAACAGCTTGCAGTTAAATATTTGTCAATAGCTGTCAGTTCAATGATGTGCACTTGAGTTTTATCCCAAGACTTTAAGGCTAGCTACAACCACCTTTTACAGTATAATAATGAATTATTTTTATGCTGAACTGAACCATATGGTACTGTAATTTTGTTTATCTGGAGATCACACAATAAGGCTTCATCAACAGAGTTAAAAGTTAGAACCATCTTGTACTTTTCAATATTGAACCAGATGAAAGATAAATCATTATAAGATTGTATTTGAATGTTCTCACACTGGGGATTTCATCCTCTGACTTACACACATAATCAAGTCAGAATCACCTTGTGCCATGCCCCAAAAACACCATGTCCTGTAAAGGCAACACTTGTTAATGATTCCCTCATTTGAATATTTAGTCACCCACAAATTTATTTACATTATTGACTAGAGTTGAAAGTAGAAGTTTCACTCTGGCTGACTTATAATTCCATCTTAATTTTGGTAGTGAAATGTAATTCAAATGAGCTACCCAATACATTTGTCGTGAAAGAAAAAAAGATTAATTTTTATTACTCTGTAAGTAATTTTTACAATATTTCTGGAGCTATAGTAAAATGTAACATACTCCTTGATAATAAGTAAATAAATATATACATTCCAATCTAATTTTTACTCTGTGTACAAATGATACATGAATTGAGTATCAGTATTTATATCTACCTACCCTTTTGCTGGCATGATCGTAGAATGGCTGGTGTGGTTAACACTAGCTAAAAAAACCCCTTAAGTCAGTGTTCCTTTGATGACTAGTTTTAAACAGCAGCAATTCCTGCAGTGCTTTATTACCTCTCTGGTGAATGACATATTGTTGAATGGCATATCATGATTGTTCAAAGGCTTCTGGATAAGTTTAAGAGTTTAGATCTCTTGAGAAATTCCTACTTGCTATAATGTACAAAGTAAAAAGCGCTTCCAGTCCTAACTGTTCATTTTGTTCTAACATTAAACAGTGTTGATTGCTCATTAGCAGTATCTTTTTGGTAAGAATTTACATGATTGGTGTTCTTCTCTTGTAAGAAGAAATCTATTCTCCAAAATATGAAATAACGTATGGTGCTAAACCACCTTATTCTTACTGGCAAATACTCTCTCGACATTCGCTCCCTTAATAGTAGGAGTCGGATACCAATTTGTGGATTTCACCACCCTTGTGCAAGAAAAGTTAGAGCTTGAAAATATATCGTGACCTCTTTCAAGTACAGTTCCCTCATTAAGAAATGGTCTTGCTTTGTTCAAAAATAAATTGTTTTAAAACAGTCCTAATCCAATTAATAAACCAACAATTTTTGGTCCAAAAACATTTATGATCATACCTTTTCGTGCATTAAAATAAAAGCAAAAGAAAACCTGTAAGGCTTTTTTTCTCCTTTTCCACTTTATCTCTTTTCTGTCGGTTTAATTTTCCTTCTTTTATATAATTTATTAAGTGCATATGTCTCATTCATGAATCTATTGTAAGTAATTTTAGTGTTTTTTCCGATGGTCGTGGTTGAAGTAAGGTAGCAGCATAGCATAATTTAGTGTTATGTAGAGAAATAAAATATAGTATGTACTATGTAACTTAATATATGTTTATTCAGTTTATCTCTAATAAAAAAGAGCACAGGAAGTAGGCCAAATGTCATGACATTAATTAACGTAATTGTAAATTGTAATATAGGTATTGAAGGTGGTGCATGTACAATGTATAAGTAGCGTAAGTAGCAAGTATATTGTAAGTGCAAATGTAGATATAAGTATAATTATATTAGCTCTGTAAGTAAACATTTATCTTGTAAATAAAATTGCACAGGTCAACTGACAGTTTTATGAGACCTGTCTAATGACACAAATAATGTTTGATAGGTCAGGTAGATGACCTTGTTTCGTTTACACTGGAATAACCTTGGCTCGATTCCAGCTGCTATTCAGAGGCAAGAGAGCAGTGGAAATTAAACCTAAGGATAACATTGTTGGACTCATTCCCCAAAAACAAGCCTTACAAAAGTTAAAACATAACATGCGGTCCTAGTGAGAGACGCCACACAGAACCTAAACAATTACATTTCCTCATTTAAATGTAAGTCAGACAAAATGTGTACAGTTTAGCAGCACCTTGCATTGCACTGGATGCGAAAATTGTTGATAGTTGTTGACATTTGCTTGTTGGGATCTAGAGGTAATGTTCTTTCTTCTTTTGCAGATATCAGGGATAGATCATTCCAATGTCATGTTTCACCTTGGGGGTGGAGGTATGTTAATTTTTTTGTTGTTGTATTTCTGTCACTACCCTTGTACCTTTTAGCTAAACATTGTAAGTCATTAGATTTTGATAATAACACCCTCCTAAATGCTTCTATTGTTTTGCACATTTGTGCCACAACAAAACTTGGAAAATTTCCATGTAACTTTACTAAACTGGAAAAAAAACAAGCAAATTGCGACTTTTACTTGCCTTCAATAGTTCATTACATCACGATGCATTCTACATGATATACAAGATAGGCAGGAGATCTAGCAGGCTCTACTTACTAAATTACAGTATTATTCTAAATAATTTACTAATTAAAGAAGGCGGATAAAAATGCTTTTCACATGAATGGATCAGAGACTTGCATCTACCTATTTTACATTCTCGATATACTGATAAATACTCAAGAATAAAATTATATAATTGGGTATAACTTGATCATGTGATAATTGTAGATCTTGTTAAATTGCATTTTACATCATTCAGCTTTATGTTTAGGGGTTTATCATGTAGCACTCAATATATGTAGCTAAAATGGTCCAGATGTGTAGCCTAAAATTGCTTTCCAAGAATTTTGATGGGCTTGCTGGGAAAGTTTCTTTTTAGAAATGTCAACCCCACCCAACATGGCCACGCTGTCATATGGTTACAAAGTTTGGCCTTCCTTGCCAGGTTAATTGGGCCAATGATAGGTCTTTGGCTTTCTCAACCCACAAAAGGGCTTAAAACCCCAGTATTACCTGGACAAGATCTGATGTCTTTCTTGTAAAACCTATGGAAGAACTAAACTGATGAAACCTTTTTTCTTTAGTACTTTAGTACTGTTTGTGTAGACTAAAAACTTGTTAGCTTCAAACTATTATTTCCTTGAAATAAGCAGAAGTTGCACTTTTTATTTTCAACTTATAATAATACTAACAATGAAAATAATAAATAAAATCTCTAAGAAATATTGCATTATCCTGCTTAAAAGTTGCCTGTGGTAATAGACCCAGATATGTATTTTTATGGTTAATTATGGATATGTTACATCATTCTCCTGGTCATATCATGGTCCAAGAAAAGTTATTGACTTGTGTATGGCTACCTACTTGGATTTCATGGGTTACGAGAAATCCAAATGGGCAGTGAATGAATTCTAAAACTTTAATTTGCAATGGATCTGCCACTCAATTTTTCACATGTAACACCAGAATAAAGTTCATATATTTATAAAGAAGCAAGTTAATAATGACATTGGCAAAAATTATTATAATCCCATTTTGTCTGACAGCTAAAGTGTTTTATACCCGCGACACAAAGTGGTCACTGACATGCAGGTGTATGTCATTTTCAGTCCCACTGCTGAACAGAACTGTGTAATAACATGAAAATTTTCTGCCTCATAAGTGGGCTGAAACTTTTTAGTTTTACACAATAGTTTCAAATTACATGTAGGCTAAATATTTTCTTGTTGCCGCTGCCTTTTTTGTTGACTGAAAACTCAATCACTGAATACTGCATGGTTATAATTATGTGTCAAACCTCTCTTTTCAGCTTGGCAACTGAAATTTCATTCAAATATTAATTGGCCTTTATGGGAAGACATTTCCCAGGCTTGCGTTTCTGAAAGCAGGCTCGCCATTTTTTTTGCAATCATTTTTAACCAGGTAATAATCAACTTCATTTCATGAAGACTCATTTGTGTATATATGGAATGCCCTGAAATTCTCCATGTAACCACCCCTCTAAATGAATAGCAGGCTTTATATGCATCAATTCTCAAGATTCACCCCAAGCCACATTTGTTAGACATTTTCTAAAACCTATCATCTTTGTGTTCTTTTCCCAAGGGTATTAGTTTTTCCTCCTTGCTGCTTTGGGGATTTGTTCTTGATAAAATTTTCAGTGAGGCTTGGTGATGAAATTTGCTTTTCTGATGTGATCCATTCATACTATATACCAATATATACATGAAAGGGCTATTCATTTTAGCAGTGCAGTGGTTTCTAGTACAACATTGTGCTGTTAGTGAGGAAACTCTCGCAATGTACAATATACACTGAGGGGCACAAATCTTGTCTTTTCAGCTGATTCTCCAATTGGAGAAGGGAGTGAGTCATACAAAAGTAATTAAGCTCACGGGGAGAATATGCCAATAATGGAAAATTTTTGCATGTTCTACCAGTATTACTTGCTGATGGAAATATCAAATTATTTTCTGAAGGACAATTAGAATTATATTTGTTGAAATTTAAATTTACCATTTGGAGTGTTATGCTTAGTATACCAGTTTAATGCATACTGACAGACAAATTATTTTTTTTTCTTATTGTTGTTGCCATAAACTGTGAATAAACGTGAGCATATACTCTTTCTGGATTAATCTCAATTAAACTGAAGTTTGCTGCATACAGTATGCGTCAGTTATATAACAACTGAAGCAGACTACAGTACTAGTAACAAGCTAATTGAAATGGTTTGAAAAAAAAGCGAAGTAGAAGACTTGTTCCTTCAAGAGATACTATCAAAGATTGCATGCATTACAATATAAGCAGAGTTAAACACAAGCCCATTTATATCGTAAGAACCTTAAAAGGGCAATTAAGCTTACCATTAGCCCTGGCAAAGAACAGCAATCTCGGACTACTCTGATCATGACTCGCTGCAAGATTTTATCTAAACATTCCATAACGTAAAAATAAGCAGCAGCAGTGACACAAGCTGATTTGAAAAATAAAAACACTAGTCCAAGACTAAGCTAGGAGTAAAATATTCAGTTCTTTTTACTCACCCTTTGAAGCATAATATGGAGGTTCAATTTTCTGTCTCGAACTGCTCTCTCTCTCTCGACGGACATAATCGAGCAGTTATCTGATTGGTCAATAAAATACCGGCAAATCTCCGTACGTTCATTTGCCATTTGTACCCATTTGCACGAGTTAATTCCCACCGCATAAAGCATGCAACTGCAGCCAGAAGTATTACGTCGTCGTTGCTATCGAGAATGGTACAACTTATTGTCTCACAATCGCCCTGCTCTAGCTAAAGATGTTTAAAAAGTTCGCTATTTTCAAACATAACAAAGTTTCACCCAGCATGCCCCATGTTGCAAAGCACGTGACCTAGGGTCGGACTTGAACCGGTGATTTTTGTTGAAGGGAAAACGCCCATGGATTCCCTAGCCACCTGCATCTTTTGCTTTCGGAAATATTTCCTTGAAGGTGTGTTAAACATCGTTTTGTGCGTAGCAATGGCTTTACCGCTGGCTATGATGAGCATAGTGCTCAATTAACCGACAGATTAGAAAAAGCAGTTCCATTTTCCGTCTGCTTTGAAGTCTTGACTGCTGGAAAACACCAGTGTAATAGCTTAATAATACTAAAAGAATTTAGGAATAATTCAGGTGGATAGTCTTTTAGACTCTAGCCTGCGTAGCAGTCTTTTCCGTTTCCTCTTAGCGGGAGAAAGCGAGAGCCAAGGGGAAGTCGCGCGAACGCATGGGGCGAGAGCAAAAAGAGGAATTTTTGTCACCTCTGTCCCCGAGTCCTCGCGCGACTCCCGCTTACCTGAAAGGAAACGGAAAAGACTGCTACGCAGGCTATTTAGACTCAAGTCCATACAAATTATTTCGTACACGATCATGAAGATACTGGACAATATTTGTGTAAGCGAACAATTGGCGAACGAGTTTTTTAGCTGTTATCTTTTGGCGGGAAAACAAGAACCTGGCAAAATTTTGAATGAGTTCGCTCGGTTTTGTCATCGAAGTTGCTAATCAACATGAAATCTATCATCTTTGCGCTATTCTGAGGTGATCAATAATGTATATCCTTTTATGTTCTGTAGGACATGAGTCCGAGGGCGAGGATAGTGAACCGGACTTGTTCCAATGCGGAAAATGCAAGCGAATGTTCACCAGCCTACAGAAATACCTGAAACACAAGGCAGCTAAGGACTGTTCCCAACTACAAACTGGTCAGCGAAGCACGACCAGTCCTGTTACAAACGGAGAGGTATTCACTCGGCCATAACTAACATCCAGGCTTTCCCTAAGCGACCTTAGCGCTCTAAGTGAAACGCGTGCAACCCATTCCCAGGCCCTTTCGGGTACCCTTTCCCCGTCAGAATGCCTCGGGACTGCACTTATTTGCATTGTTGGTTTGTTAGCTAGTTACTTAGTTAATTTGATTGTTTGACATTTCTTTTCTTTTCTTTATTTTTCTCAGGTTTTTGATAGTCCAGATGAGAACAATTCAGTGCATTCTCCTACGCGAAGGTATATTATAGCTTCTAACATAATTACTCTAAAAAAACATAGTTGCTCTGTTTTCTTTTCTTTCTGTTCATAAGGCTGTGGATCGTAATATTGAAGAGGAAAATACGAGAAGAAACTGCCACATGAAGATACTCGTATTTCTTGGCTCCACTTTCCGCGCGTGTATATTCTCAGTTTTTTTTTAGTTTCTTATTGCTTCTCCTCTAGCTTTGACTGTGCGAAAACTTCGAGAACGTGAATAATCTCAGAACGATACAGAAGCATCCGTTCAAAAAGCGCGAGAAAAATACTCCTATTTTTGTCTCCACGGTTTTGACTTCGTGTTTATGCAAATCTACGGAACTGCTTATGTTCAACATTAAATGTGCATCGATGTATTATTTTTTTTGAAGGAAACACGATAGGAAAGGAGTGGCACGAAGGGTGTCCAACTTCTCGTCTGAAGGAGAATCAGTGAGCCCCGACATTCCTGTTGTCGTACCAGAGCAAGTGTACAGCGTCCCCCCTGCGTCGTATCCCGTTCACATAGAAGCTCCTCCCACCTCTAATTACCACGACTTCTCAAACCCTGTGGTGAGCATTTCTGTAGCTGAAGCACTTCGCTCTCAGAGTCCTGTTGTGGTCCAACCTTCGCCGAATTTCAACATGTGGAATGGTTCGGTTAATGATCAGGCAGAAAATGTGAACCCGCCTACAATGGCGACGACTGTTTACGGGCAGATGCCGTCCACGTCGGTGGTGAACCCCATGCCAGCGCTTCCCCTTCAGCACCCCAGTCAATCGTCATCGGCGCCCACTATTAGCTCATCTCACATGGACCAGCAGTGGACTGGGCCCAGGTTGAGAGGCATACCTGTGGAAATACGACCTGTGACACCGCAACCTCCCGTACATATGACGAGAAGTAAAAATGCTCTAGGACAGCCACCTCCACCGCTTGTTGTACATCTTAAAGACAGAGGTGGGTGTCTAGAGTAATGGGCTTTTTAAATGTGTTTTCAATAGACTTTCACTCACTCTATGCTCTCCACTTCGAGGATATTTAGCATTATGACTTGCAAAATATTTCGGACAAGAAAATTTACCAGTATAAAACTGTCCAAAATTTTTACTGAACGTCCGAAATATTCACAGTACAGTAATGAACTTTCAAGTAGCTCTAAAGCTCTCAGTTTCCTTGATTTAGCGAAGTCTAGCTTAGACACTGCTTGAGATACGTAATGGCTTGTTGGAATTCGTGTTATTTCCCCGTTGGTGTAGCTGTAAAATGTTCAGGGTGCCGTAAAACTATCACAGGTGCTGTTTCTGTCTTTTTCATGACTTTTTTTGGCCGAGTAAAATTTACTTTAGCTATGTGTCCCAAAATTTGTCCAAACTAGGACACTGAAAGTATTCGAAATTTAACGTTCGAATTTTTTTTTACAATGTACTCTTTACCTATTTCCCAGCCATTACTTTTAACTACCAAGCTCCTCCACTTTGCTTTCTCTGTGCTTCAGTTTTTCCGCAACTTTTTGAGTACTAGAGATACTGTGCCACACTTTTTAGACCATAGTTATGACTGCGTAATCACAGTAAAAGAAACGACATAACGAACCATGCAGTTGGATAGGATAGGATAGGATAGGATAACTTTATTTATATACGGTTTTTCCATCAGTCAATTAAGTTACTCAACTATCTACCTATCTAACTAACTACAAAAATTTAATAACAACAAA
>OMLO01001061.1_pt1 | contig 20385 bp, 11 predicted proteins | sample 1674811 | NCBI WGS metagenome assembly OMLO01 (sample SAMN06265003, study PRJEB25207) | coral metagenome | isolation source: Coral host | place: Mexico:La Bocana,Puerto Morelos, Mexico | collected 2008-11-13 | reverse complement strand
TAATAAAGTTAGCAAATGCAAGTTGAAGAAAGATTTATTTGGGAATAAAACGAAAGAATTTCGCTACTCGATGACTACCGGTATTACTAATAGTCCCCTAGTAGCGTAGCCAATCAAAATGCAGGGTTTGCATTAGTCCAGTAGTTGGGTGATACTCAGAGAGAGTAATCTTTTATGAGCCTTAACACATCTTTGAATGCTGTTAGCAAGACAAACAATTTGCATTTCAGCAATGTACACCGCCCTAACTAAGCCATCCATCGATTCAAAAAACATGGTAGTTGCAATTGTATCTACACATGTATGGGAACATCGAACACGTAACGCCACTGTCACCAGAACTGAAGCATTTCCTGCTACTGCGTTTGTCTTCACTTATGACTTATTTCCTTGCTCACTTATGACTTATTTCCTTGTATTTGAGCCAATTTGTTTGTGCGATTCATCCACATACGTTTAATACGATCAAGCGGTATTGTCACGCCAGAAAACAATCACGTTACGGTTGCGCTTCATAATGAGACTGTGCGGCATCGAACAGAACGAAGGAACGAAGCCCGTTATAAGAGTCAAATACACGCGGGAACAGCTAGACAAAATGACTTACCTTGACTTTGCGATGCTTTTTGTGATGTTTGCTTCTTGCCAGTGTGGATCTTGGGTCATTTCGGCCGATTTTCTTTTTGGCACCCTCCTGTTGTGCTCTGGGACAAGGAAGCAAATTAAATGTCGCGGGTAGTCTTGCGATAAAATAGCATCCTGACCAACTGTAGTCTCCTCCGCAGTGGGTGAGAAGCGTTGCGTGACGACCCTAATAACGGCTGCGGAGGAGATTAGACCAACTGAGGGAATTCTTGAAGTCGCTTTGCTTCTGCAATAGGGACCACTATATAGACACGCATGAGCTATACCGTTTTTTGTAGCATTAAACGTGTAGGAGTATTGAAATTCCGCCTGTTGGATGATTCAGTTTACATTCTAGTAACAGTAACAATTTTCCCCTTTGTACCAAGAGACACCAGGATGAAGAAAACCACTGCTGTTACCTAGTGTCTAGTGTCACTCGTAAAATGATGCGTTGAGACCGAAGCTTTACATTTTATTCGTATTTTGATCTACAATCTTCCAGTTAGGTATAGGTAAAGTCTGCATACGAGACAGGTGACCATCAGGCCGGCTCTTATCTGCCGTATCAGTAACTTGAAGCGGCTCGGAGTATTCATTTCTGATCGGCTCTGGAAGGTTTCGGGAGTGCCTATGTTATACACCTGGGTGGAGAGAGACACCGTGCCCAAGAGCACAAAAACAATATCCCTGACCAGAACTCGGACCGCTTATAATAATTTAACAGTTAAAACTACATTTTGTCTTCCAGGAAATGAGCGTCGAAAAGGAATCTTTTCCCCTCCTTCCAAGAAAGCCGACTGTAACTACAGATCAAGCCGTAGCCATGGCAACTCAACTGTTCAATCTTCGTATTGAAGACGTTACTTCTGTCAAGGAACTATACAGTTACGACGACAGGAACTTCTTCATGCGAGGATTTTTGATGAGAGGAGAAGAGGAAATGGAAGTGTCCGAGTGCAAAGAGTACATCCTCAAAATATTAAACCACGTGGACTCAAGCCATGAATGTTTAACAGAGGTACAGTGTGACGTCATGTTGTTTCTCCAATCACGTGGTTATCACTGCCCCGTCCCAGTCCCTTCTACCCGCAATACGTATTTTGTAAAATGCAAAATCCCTCGAGGCCCCAAACCTAGAAGTGTTGCCTTGGAAACGGATAGTGTTGCCTTGGAAAATGACAATGTGCGCTTCGAAAGTACAGGAATTCTGGGAACGGGGATTGAGGTTTACGATGGAAAAGAGTATTCTGGAGAAAAATACTTTGTTTGCGATGTGCGTCTTCTGACGTTTGTACCGGGAAAAGTATTAAAGGAAATACCGCTGAACAATGAACTGCTATTTAATGCCGGGATGGCCGTTGGGAGGTTGGATCGAGATTTACAAGTAAGTGCTAACACTGTAGGCTCGATTGCCAGCCGCTGTTAGAGAAATGAGCCCGCGCTCCACCCCCGAAGGCAACGTTTCGGCAACCTGAGCTGAATTCATCTTCAGAGTTGAGTGAATAGTGTCGATAGTACTATAAAGAAGACTTCTGCTCAGGTTGTCGAAAGGTCAGTCACCAACAACAGTTCTTTGCAGAATTACACTCACCCGGACAACCACACTATACGAACTACTGATACTCCTGGTTAAAACCATTCTCCATTCAATTGATTTATTTTTCAACTTGTTTAACAGGACTTTCCATGCCCAAAACTTGATCGAACAGGATTTGTGTGGAGCCTGTCAAATTTTGTAACCATAGTTGACCAATTTCTTGATGCTGCGGTCAGTGATCAGCATCGCGCAAAAATAGTTCGACAAGTTTGTGAATCGTTCAGGAATGAAGTGGAGCCAAAACTTCATATCTTGCCTAAACAAACGATCCACGCTGACGCAAATTACACCAACATCATAGTCACTCCAGATAGCAGTTTTGGTTTCATAGACTTTGGAGATCTTAACTACAGTTGCCGCATCTTTGAACTGGCAATTTCCCTTATGTACATCCTGAATATTGGTGATGTCTCGAGCTGCGGGAATACCCGCATTGCGGGGCATTTCTTCGCGGGATATTACTCCGTTAACCCCCTGACTGAGAAAGAACTTGAACTACTGCACGTGCTTGTAGCCGCAAGGTTTTGTCAGTCTTTAGTGCTTGGAGCCTACTCCAACAAATATCTTGATCCTGACAATGAATATCTGTTGGAAACAGCCAGAAAAGGTTGGAAGCATTTGGAAGCATTTTGGAAATTACCTAAGGAAGAAGTACTGAAAACGTGGCTCGAAATTAGCGAAAAAGCTAAAATCTGAAATGGATAAATTTCGATTTTAGCAATTGCAAATTCTTTGCTTATTTAACCCTCGAAAGAAGCTAAAAGATGTATGTTTGGTAGTGGTTTAATACCGTGCCAAAAGTGGCGATATTACAAAGATATCGAACAGTCGTAATTTAAGTTTATCGCATTTGCTTTAGACAACTCTTACTTCAAAGACACTATGCTTCTCTGTCCTTTAATAAAGTTTTTTTTCATCAAGATCTATGATTGCTTTCTTCGCCATACATAGTGTAAAAAACTCGCTTGCAGCTCGTGTTTTTACTTAATATAGTCCTTGTTGTGAATATTATGTTGTGATATGTCACAGTATGATCCTTACATAGAATCGGGTCTCACTAGGGGACATGTTGCTGGGACGTGCAGTGGGAACAAGCTCCTTTTTTATGTACGCACAGGACGCATAGGCAGAAGTGCTCCTCGGAAATTTAAAAAAAACACGAACAGGTACCAAGGTTCTGTTTTGTGGGCGTGGCTTGAATTTTTTCACCCCTAAGAGGTACCAGTTCTAAATGAACACATTATCTCCCGCCATATTTATGTCGGCTCAATACCGTACTCCTAAAGCACCCGTTGCGGACCTTTTGAGGCTGAAAATCGTTAGAGGTACCAAAACCGTGTTGTTAGTCCCGAAAAGGTGCACGTACGACAAGCACCTCTCAACCCCTCGGGGCATGTTGCCGGGACAGTCCACAAGCTGGTGTACAGGGACCGATTTTTTTCTCTGTTATAGCGGGGACAGTTTACAAGAGCAGAACAAACGATGCGACATTGAAAGTTGAGGAAATTTTGGTCCCCTCTTCATGACACAAGAATTCAAACCAGTTGAATGTCATGTCACATGTTGCAGGGACAAAAGTTTGTCCCCGTGTGCAAGGCTGGCACGTCACAGGAGAATAATTATCCCTGCTTCAGGCCCCTAAAATATGTCCCCTAGTATATGCCGAACGTTATAATTCAGATAAGAGTATCAAGACATTTAAACCCAAATTTCATACAAAGGACTGCGGTTTTGAAAACTTCTTTTTTTTTTCAATTTCTATTCTCGCTTTGTTCAAACCAATATTAGGTTCAGTCATGTCACCAGGTTATCTCGGTCATGTCAGCTCTTTACCATGACAACCGAAGCTTAATTCAAATTTTTAACAGGTCAAAGCCCAACTCACTGAACCACTGCGTTTGTAGGGCTTTCTTTTGACGTTGGGGAAGCCTGGAAACAGGATTAATCGACTGTGAGAAGGTTGTTGTTGTAAAGAAGATACCAAAATTTCTTGCAGAATTGAATTTACAAGTACTCAATCTTATCATATCGGATCTGACACCATTCATGGGAGGTCTCTCGCATAACGAAAACGTTTTGTCGGAAAGCCACCCAACTGTTATTAATTAGAACCAGTCCTGGCAGCTGGAAATACGCTCTCTCTAATGTAAATTCTTTTGACGGGCTTCATTGCTCGAAACACGAGCCACTGAAACTCCGTAATAAACTAAATGTTTCCAATCGACTTTGTTGAGGAAGAACTCAGTTGGAGCATCAAAATGAGTTAGTTTGAGTGAAAGCGAAAGCGTAGTTAAACTTCTACACTGTTTCCAAGCTCGTTTTGATTCTTCCACTTTCGGCTTCTTCTTGTATTCAACATTTAGATAAAACCCAACTTACCCTTCAAAATATATGACTGGAATCAGGTGCAAGATTTAAGGCAGGGTGGGGTTGGGAATATAGGTCCTTTTAACTTGTTCTTTAAAGCCAGGAGTAACGAAACTCCACATCACCCCTCCCTACTTGTTAAAGTAGTTTTTCAACTGAGTGCACAGACGTGTGGGAATTTTGATGGCATTTTATTACGAAATGATAAAAATGTTTTGAGGTTTTAGCGAAGACTGTTTCGTCTTCATCTTAACGATGACGGTTTTGCGTGAAAGCGAAAATAAAGCATAAAATATTGATTTTAAACCCAAAACGTATAATTTTACAAGTTTCTATAGTCAGCTTCTTACTTGAAACGAGTACAGCATGATCTCGTATGTTGACAACTGTAGAGTTTTTACACGCGACTAGAACAACCACACCAGTAGAAACAGTATTGAGTTACAGCACAATTTCACTCTAATGGTCACGAAACGCAGAACGACTCCGAAAATTTACCAAACAATAGCTTTCTAGCGGAAAACCATGTTCTGTTCGTCTTTTTGAACAACAACTTAATGTGTCGTCCATAAAGAAGTGAATAAAGTCATATTTTAAATGATACGTTTTAAAAATAAAAAAAGAAAAAAATTAACTCTTAGGCTTGCAAAACAAGGTAATTAGATATTAGCAACGATTCAGTTTTGCTTGCTAATAGATACGGAAAACCACAGAATTTTACAAGTTTAAAGTGCTTATTTACGAACTGAAAATATCGTCATGTTACTTCCTTGCTTGGTATTAAGCCAACACGTTATAAAATCCAAGCCCTAATGAAATTTCTAGAGCTAACATCAATATTTTTCCAAACATCCAGTTCCATTAGCACTCACTACCCTTATCTAATTTTTTTCTCTTATCGATAAACCTATTTACTCAGGGCTCCGAAGACAAAACAATGTACTTGATGAAGACATGGCAATCTATGAAAGGGGAACAAATCTCTGTAAAGTTCCAGTCCAAGTTCCTTGCAGAACCGTGGAAGCTGTACGGAGTCAATGTACAGACTGTTTAGCTTTTAAGTTTCTTGAAAGGTTTTTTTACATTATATCAAGATCACTTGTGATGTTTTAAGCGTTTTTCTTGTAGAAAACCCAAAAGCCAATCAAAATATAGCTCTGGCAATTAGCTCTTACTAATCTCGAACAATGTCGTTAATCTAGGGTTTGGGATCGCTGTCGTTGTCGATGGTTCCTCACCAAATTTTTGTCTGTAAAACCGTCGCGAATGTGAGTGATGTTAGCGCCCTTTTCGATCAAAAAGCGCGCGCAATCGAATTCTCCCTCACAAACCGCAGCATCTAAAGGAGACGACCCATCTCTGTCGCGCACATCCAGCTGAGCTCCTTTTGTTACCAGATACTGAATGCTTTCAAAGCTACCCGCACTCGCAGCACGATGTAATGGGTAAAATCCATCCAAACCGGGCTCGTTTATATCCACGTTTGTTCCTTCCACTACAGATTTCAAAGTATCCACGTCATTATGTGTTGCAGCCCACTGAAGTAAAATCTGTGGATCGAGCGATAAACTTCTTTTTCGTCTTTGTCCGAGTTTCTCGCTCGCGCTGGGTGCTAAAGAATTTTCACTTCTCTTCGCGATTGCTGATCTGTCTTCGCTCATTTTTCGCGAGATGCTTTTAGAAGTAGATAGCTTCAAAACAGTTTTACACATGGAAGATGACATGTCGTATTTTCCAGAGCGTACGAGACCCCAATCAAGTTGGGCGAATTCTTCCTTCAGTGATGCAACGCAAGAGAATCTATTTTTGACAGTTTTGTTTTTTTTCTTCTGGCAAGAATTGATAATTGCTTTTCTTCTTAAGTTTCATTTCCTGCGGAGAGATGTGCATTGATTAAAATTTCTTCTGTTGTTTTCGATGGCTTTGGATCTGGAGTGTTCTGACGTTCGTGCAGCCTTCAGCCGCTAGTTCAAAACCCTACAAGTAAACAATTTTTGTGATGACAAGTGTAATATTTTCTTAGCACGCCCCGAAGTATGTAGCAAGATAACGCTGTTTTTGTTTTCTATCTTTCGTTGAAATTGTCGCGGTATAATGTGTAAATTCCTGTTGCGAAAGGTCACAGAAGTTTCTGATCAGGCCAAAAAAAACGCACTGAACTCTGAAGCGAAGTCTATCTCTTCTGTTTCAACAAAGACAATTTAACACTCTCTCACCTTTCTTTATTTATCTATCTATGCTATGCCCTGAGGGAGACTCTGTGCTATCATAGGTATCAGACTTCACAGAGATTTGTTTTTATCAAAATACCTAACGTCCGAAAAATAGACCCCCAACTTGTTTATGTAATGGCTACGTGTGATTCAATTACAATTTCCTGGAACATTTTTCGAATAAAACATAACATAAAAAAGGTTATGAATGTTGCGGTATAAGTTAAAATTCCTCTTGCAAAAGGTCACAGAAGTTTCTGATCAGGGCAAAAAAAAAAACCGCAGCCTTCTTTCAAACGAAATTTATCTCTTGTTACAAAAAAGAACAATTTAGCGCAATTTCACCTTTTTATATGCGTCTATCAATGTTAAGCCCTTTGCCCAAAGGAATCTAGCTTTATATATTTCTAGCTTCAGGTTTCTGACTTTACCCTAGGTATCTGTCATTGCATGCAGATAATTTTTTTTTTATCAAAATACCCAAGGTCCGGAAAATAGACCTCCAGCCTTGTATAACGATGGCCAAGTGCCACGCAGTTACAATTTCCTTGGATAAAACTGACATGATCACATCTTGAGGTACAAGTTTCGAGTACGTCTAAAAAATATTCTCAAAAGGAATGCTGGAGTTTCTTCTATAATTAATCTACGTTAAAAATTGTATGATTTCTATCAAAAGACAATTGTTCATATTCAAACGTGCAGTTATCTTCACGGTTCTAAGAAGTCCGCAATCATCTGTGACTATTATCTTTCTGAGCGTTTGCCAAGGGCAATGGGCAAATTACTCGCTAACTTCATCCGTCTCTAAAGAGAGCAACTGAAAGACGATCATAGTTCCCGGGGCAAAGGGCAATGAAAGAGTAAAGAAAAAGAGGAGTGTGCCCACACTCTCTCTACCCTTCCCTATCTCCATGGCTCTCTAACGGTGCCTGGTAATTTTTTTCTTTCACTTGTCTTACGGTGGCATTTTCACTTGTTTCACGTGACTTGAATACAACGGGTAGCGGATACAACCAAAGCAGACGTCCACAAATTACGCATGCGTACTGTACCTTTCCGATTACACTTGCGTCTCAGTCGCACGTGTAAAAGGTAAAGTCTGCATATGAGACAAGTGGCTCACCAGACCGGAGCTTATCCCGGTTTCTGTAGCATGAAGCGACGCACTCAAAAATGGCGTTGGTGTCTGAATGCAGCAATCTATCGCTCTGTTTCTTTTAATCATTTATTTTTATTTTTTTTTTGTTTGTAATTTTTTTGGACCTTTTTGGAAACAACCAAACACGGAACGCTTGACAAAAACAAATATTCCGACTGCCAGGCTACCTTCATTGGTGTGACTGATCACAAACAAACGACGAGAAATGGTTTTATCAACAGTCACATTGCCTATTAACCACAGAATTGACTAGTGCTTTACTCAATGCTTAACCAACACTACAAACATTTTTCAACGACTGACTCTGTAAGGCTGGTACACCAATTTAGAACCAGCGCCTAGATGTCAACAACTACCTGCACCCAGCGACGAATGGACCTTGAACAGAGAAATTTAATTTGACTAGATGGATGGAAACTTACTAGACCTGACCTTACCATCACGGCAAAACCGAACAATCACTTCTGACTGACAAACACTTTCCACTTGACTCTGAAGATGACTTCAGTTAAAGATGCTTTCTGCTCAAGCTGTTAAACGCCAGCCACCAAACTATTCTCACCAAGGCGATACCAGTTAAATGAATGCTTATGGTTGGCGTCAAACCACATCTGTAATGTTACAGTATTATCATGATTATAACCGCGTAATCCTTGAAAACGATATGACTGTAATGGAAATTAAATTGCTCCTAGGGCTAAACACCTGTTTAGCATCGCTTCCTACACAATTAATTCTCTATTTTTCGTGACTGAAGTTAATCGGAGCCATTATATACAGTATTTTTCAAAGCAATTTTCCTTCTCTTATACTTTGTCTATAGTTTGTCATATCATCCAAAGTTTGTTTGTGATCTTAAAAATGTCGTTTCATACCAGAGAGAAAACTGTTCCATTTAAGGTGGTTTGAATTAACTTTTCATTCGTATGACTGAATCGTGATTTACGAGTTTGATAAATGAAGGAATCGTTAATCAACGACATATGCGAGAGATCTCTGGAATGCTTGGAACTGAAAAATACTCCTACGGTTCCACCGAAAGTAATGAATATGAATTGTCAATATCACCGCGTAATTCTTAAATACGATATGACTATGATGGAATATAAATTGCTCCTAGGTCCAAACGCCTGTTTAGCATCGCTTCCTACACAATTAATTCTCTATTTTCTTTGACTGAAGTTAATCGGAGCCATTAAATACAGTATTTTTCAAAGCAAATTTCCTTCTCTTAAACTTTGTCTATAGTTTGTCATATCATACAAAGTTTGTTTGTGATCTTAAAAATGTCGTTTCATACCAGAGAGAAAAGTGTACCACTTCAGGTGGTTTGAATTAACTTTTCATTCATACGACTGAATCATGATTAACGAATTTGATAAAAGAAGACAGGATCTTGAAGAGACATCAAATTAGTAGTTTACTAAAGGAATCGTTAATCAACGACATATGCGAAAGATCTCTGGAATGCTTGGAACAGAAAAGTTGAACTGAAAACTCCTGCGGTTCGAAAATTGGAAATTTCCAAAATAACTGTTCCTTCTTCATTCTTTTCAAACTCAAAAACAACAAGCAGCAGTCAGTTAGACCACCAAGAAGAACTAGACACGCGTGATTGTAACGCACGTGAGTTGCGCCCACACAGCAAGTCCAGGTTACATTTCGATTACCCATTGCCAAAAAAAGCGCAATATTGATTAATATATTTCACCTTTACGCACGAGACGTGCAGCTGAAAGTAGCCATTAACAAATTAAAGGAAACATCTTACAATTTGCTTTCCTTTGCTATCTTATGTTGATAAAAATGTAAAAATAAGACCCAGGTCCATGGACTGGACTTCAGAACATTGGACAATAGATGTGATCATGTAAGAGTACGGAAACAATATATTAAGCAGTTTTTTATTTTTAAGGACGAAATGTAAGAATTTTCCTAAAAACGCAGCTTCAAGAATTGGCCAGTCATAATGGCAACAGAAACTGATGTCATTCAACCGACTAGAAGTTAACTGTGGGGGTCAACCTGAATTCGAGTGAAATTTTAAGTAGTTTAAAGAAGGGATAAGAGAAAGAAAATTTTTTTTGAAACACCACCAGACAGTTGACCCCAACGCGAGAGCATCCCAGGCTGTCAGGGGACTGTTTGGGTGTCCATCTACTAATTTTTCACTTCAAATTCTAATTATAAAATCACAACAACTCCTCACCATTTCTCAGTTCTCTAAATTTCACTAATCCATTGAGAAAAACAATAACCTCCTAAATATCCCCCAAAATCACCCAAAAATTTACACAACTCCGCAAAAAATAGATTTTCGATTGCTTGAAACGCGAGCGAGATATTCGCATTAAACCCAAGTAACGGCCTTCAGGTAGAACCCCACCTTAATCTAAGGCGAAAAATCTGTTATACGATTCGGTCGGTTAAGGATTGACTGACTATAGGTGATTCAATACTCTTCTCTACATTGTCGTGAGGGGAAGATGAAGAAAGAGTGAAACTTTCTGCAGGATTTATCGTTCAAAATCCAGGTTAAACAGTTTTATCAACATAGGATTATATCGCTAAATTATGTAGCCTGTGCGAAAGCTTGCCTCGGGCTAAAATCACAAATGCATTATCTGTAAACTAATGTATTCTGGAAGATAAGACTGTTTCAAGGCAAGTTTAAGTCATTATAACAATCTAGAATACACCCACTAGACGTGGGCTAAACATAGGAATTAGACTCTCTAATTGTTTGTGAAAACAAGTATTAATTTTCGATTGAGAAGCACAACAGTTCTGTCGTGTTGCCAGAATTTTCGATGACCTTGCGGTACTACAGGAATTTTAACATTAGTCCGCCCTGCCTCAATCAAAGATAGCGAAAGAAAATAGGCAATTAATTGAGTAAATACATGTATTATTAATTCTGATTTATCAAACCAAAGTGCAAGAATTTATTCATATGTACGCCTTGGCGCAGTTCCACGCAACTTTTGAAGAAACGCACGCGAAATGGAACCAACGGCCAACGAAATAGACGCAGACGAAAATTTAATCAAAACCGGTTTGTCTACAGGAAATGAAACGTTAGAAGGCAAAACATTATCTACGTCATCAGGCGAGGGCAAAAATGAGCGGGTGATACCAGAAATTTACGTGCAATCCATACAAAATTGGAGGCCAACAGTTGAGCACCAAAACGCAAAGGTTTTTGACCATCCTGGAGCAGACATGTGCGCTGCTATGAAAACAGCAGTAATGCTTTCTACCAACAATGGCAAGTTGAGGAAGATAAGCGAAGACAAAACGGCTATTACTCTCAGGGACAAGGATAAATTGAGTCCTGATGAGAGAGTGACACGGAGAAGAAAACAAAGCTTGTCTCTTGATCCGCAGATTTTACTGCAGTGGGCAGCGACACACAATGATGTGGATACGTTGAAAAACGTACTGGAGAGTACGAACGTGGATGTTAACGAGCCAGGGGTGGATGGCTTTTATGCTTTGCATCGTGCAGCAAGTACGGGTAGCTTTGAATGCCTTCAGTATCTTGTGACAAAAGGTGCACAGCTGGAAGTGCGAGACAAAGATGGATCTTCACCGTTGGACGCTGCAGTGTACGAGGGCGAGTTTGACTGCGCGCGCTTTCTGATCGAGAATGGCGCTAGTATAACTCACATTCGAGACGGATTTACAGACAGCAATTTGGTTCGGACGATTCGTGGACGAAAACGAGTAATGACCTTAGTGTAAACATAGGGTGTAGAAGCGAAACTAGGGAGGCATGGCGCAGTTGTTTCATAGCTCTCTTCAGCAAAGCACGAACTTTGCCATGTCCTACTTGGATGGTCAGCTGTGCTGCAGCCTGCAGGCACTCGCGTGGAGTTAATGCTGTGGACAGTTATAGTCTTAACCGCTAAGCTAAACAGATTTAGTTTTAGTATTTGTGATTTTTATCAAGGATGTCAAGGTGACTGATACTGTCCGTGATTGCATCTGTGATAAGCTCTCAATTACGCCCATCTAGTCGATAAAACGCCGGCAAATAATTAAGATAAGGACACAAAGGACTAATGGAAATAATATTTGTCATCTATTTGGGACAAGTGGATAAGTAGTAGATGTCCAAGTTGCGCACGTTCTGTAATGTTAAATAAATTGGTTTTATATGTTTACAAACCTTAGTTTCAAAGTCTTTCAATGTTTCGGCGTAAAACATTCTTGCAAAACTTGAAAATGGGAAACAATTAAGTTCTAACTAAACAAAATGCATTGGACTGTAAATGACCCGCGGGGACTGATTCTAGATATCATAAATTCAAACATGATTTCGAAGCTATCAACAAAACAGACGAAGGGCGTCTTTTTAAATTATAAGACAGAAATTGTTTTTGTTTTTTTTTTTCGTTTCGACGTGTTCGTGGAATGCCTTTAGTATGGAATGTTAATAAGTACTTTTAACCCCCGACTTATCTTGTTTGTAAATGAAGTGAAGCCCTCGGGGTAATATGATTGATCGCAAATGTCAACAGTGGAGTGTTTATAGCTAGTTCACAGCTGCTTCAAAAGAGATTATTCAATTAACGAGCACGCAATACGTCTCGATAACCACGATAACCCAAAACCTATGTTAGCTTTTTTCATTGTATCGTTGCGCGGTGAACACGTTCAGCTGTTTGTAGAAAGAATGCCCTAAACGAAAGCTTAAAGTGAAAGCCTACGCGTTATATGATGGTTCACGGTTGCTTGAGTGAAGCTCAAGGTGTTTCAGCGTGAAGGAAACAACGCAAATAACACGTGCAATCAAACCGACACGTGTATTCCTTCCTTCTTTTCCTTCCTTCTTTTAAGATTCCTTCCTTTGTATTCCTTCCTTCTTTTAAGAAGGAAGGAATGATTTTCAACAATTAAAATTGCTGAAAATCATACAACGCCAGACTAGAAGTACCCATAATACCAATCGGCACTGTTGTGTATGGTCTTACGCTTTCATGCAGGGACAATCTTTGTCGAAACAACTGAATAGTCCGCATTAGATTGCAAGGAACCTACGCTGACACTATTACGTCGACCTTACAAGCATATTTTGCGTCCCCCGAAACTGAGTCGAAGTATATGAATTGTCTTAACGAAAGAACTGGCACAGAACGACTTGTCTTCAATTGTCCAAGCTCTCTTACATGCAGTAAAAATGCACAAAGCAATCTCTCAGAAGCGCGGCGTAAGTCCAAGAGGTGATATTTTTAGAGAGCAATTTAGGACGGAAATTTTAAACGTCTGATGAGTCACAGTAGGAGTATTTCTATTTAAAGCATTGTTTTTAATATTTTGTTTTTTCAATGAAGTGAAAAATGGAGTATACAACCAGAGGTTTCAATCTCGTTGTATCTTTTGACAGAGCAATTTTCAGTAGAAGTAAATTTTACATCTGTTGTGTCACAGAAGATTTTTTTAAGGCAATCTTTTACTATATATTTTAAGGGTAGAACGAGCGGTTTAACCCCCTTTTGAGTAAGCAATTATAGAAGGAAATTGTCACATTAGGTATATTAATTGGTATATATTTTTTGCAATCAGGATAAAAATGGGGTAGAAAGAGGAGTTTCAAATTCGTGGCGTCTTGTTGCTTTGTGGTTTTTTCGTGTTTTTCTTGTTTATGGTATTTCTACCTTTTTTTACTTTGTGACACGAAATTTTTGTGGTTTCTAATTTTTTCGATTTTTGCGGTTTTTTCCACGATCCGCTAAAAATACTCCAAAACATACGCCAAAAATAAAGTCAAGAGTTCCCTTAAAAATTAACTCCACTGGCAAATCATACATACATTCGCATGTAGAATCTCGTTGATGCCATCATACTACTAACTATGATGCCATTTATTAAATTGCCCATAGAACACTGCAGTTGTAGTAGCCAAAATCTTACAGAATAGGATAGTCTGAAGGTACTATCAGCAACATAGTGGCAGGACTACACTGCTGTCACAACTCGACCTTTTCTTGACCTTCGCTTATTTATAAGGGAAGTTATAATGGGAAATACTTTTAGAAAGTGTAGGGCAAGACGTAATTGTAACAGAGTGAATAAAAACGCCAAAAAAGTTGCAACGGCGGAGATAGCGAGCAAATAATACAAGATAATGGTTAACAGTACAAGATTACAACCTGAAAAAAAGAAATGAATTAGTTGGAATTACGAGAAACACTGGCCAAAAAATATAATAAGTCAAACAAAACATTCGTTCGCTAATGGGACACTAATTACAGTCTGTTTTCAAAATGTACAGCAAATTTCAAGCTTTTTCTAGAGAATCCTCTTTTTGAAATACGTGTAATTGTTTGCACGTGCAACCAAACTCCATATTGGGTTCATTGACACCGTTGAACAGTTTGTCGTGAAATGAATCTTAGTGGAAAAAAGAAGACATTTTTAAAGCAATCTACACTATGTTTTTTTTTTTGGCTGGTATGTCTGTTAATGTCCTTGTCACGTAGCTAACATGCCTTAAACTTTCAACACCACTCGCTAATAGGACTGATCTCATTTTGCGTGTGTTAAATTATCGGATTACTAAAGTGATAGAATATTTTCAGAGTAAATTTTTTGCCAACAACATCCACAAGATTACACAATTATTTTCAGCAAATCGTGTCCTTTCAATGACGTTTTCTCAATGTATAAATTTTCCTATGACTGGTGGTGTCAGTAAACTAATAATTAGCACTGATTAGCATTCAATCTAAAGTTTTTTCGCATGTTGCACGAGTCCTCAATTATCATTCACTTCCTGTCGTGTCGAAGGCCATTGTGCCCTGGAGCGAAGTGGATACTTGGCAAATAGATTTTAGGTGGGCAACTAGGCTCGAAAAAAAAAACGACCAGATTTACGTGTCCTCCATAAATACTTTTAATATTTTAGCACATTTCACAAAAATATTCTAACCGGTATTTGATATCAAAAATCTGATCGTGACGAGGGTAGAGAATACATTAGAGTCTTCAAGGCGCGCGCAATACGTCATGTACACCCTGGAATATTCAGGTTGAAGTTAGAAAAACAGGCCGGATTCTGGATGAAGGAATGACCACGCGAGTTGCGTGGAGGTTTTCGCGGAGAATGAAAACGCGTGTAAAGCATCTCGAGCTGTCCACGTGAGCAAAATTCGCGTTACGGGATTGGTTGTACTTAATGGCAGATTTGTTAGAGCGATATGTCAATTATTTCCTAGTTTTAAAGATTGACAACAGTGTATCGTGCGTACCAAATCAGCTCGATGCCCGAAACATGGTTCAATTAGCTACCAGCTCAAGCATGGCACTCCCATGATAAACTGAGCAACTTGCTCAGTTCCGATCCTTCTCTCTTCCGATCCAACTAATCAAGTTAAGAAAAATAGGCCTAATCTCTACCAGCGCGTATTAGTCCAGAAATGTTCCTTCTTCCACTGGAAAAATGCTGTTTGATCTATTTAATTGCGGGTGATGCCAACATTTTGTCACACCCCTATCTCAATTACAGGTAACATTAAAAAATACGCTCCTTGGGAAATACAGGCAACGTGAGAGAGAAGTGTCTTGGCTAAGCTTAGAAAGATCAATGGACATAAATACGCATATACTTGTGTTCTATGGTGTTTATTTTGCTAGCTAGTTAAATAGAAAATGACAGCTTTAAAACACCAGCAATGATGATTTTCCATTGAGGTCACGGTTCATATGTTTCCAATAAAAAAAGCTGCCACTGAAAGTAAATTTCAAAACGAAAACAGATAAGGAAAAGCAATGCAACTTTTGAGAAAGACATCTGTTCTTTTCCTGTTTTCCTCGCTTTTCCAACAAGTCAGTTCACTGGACAATGGGCTCGCAGTCACTCCACCAAGTAAGGAGGAACTAATTTGAATATGCACCGAGTTATTTTTAAAGTGCAGCCGCGGTATAGTCGGTCAGTCAGTAGAAATGTTAGGGCATCTAATCTGTAAGCCTAAGCATTACACGACCATTAACGGTTAATATCAAAATCGCTGTGATATCTACAGCAAATAGTTTGTTTTCCTGTGTGAAACTCTCTCTGTTTTTTGGCCGTAATTTACATCAAGTCAAGGGGTACAGAGCGCTTTTCTAGTACCTGCCTGGCACCTGTCAAGGCAAGGTTAAAACACTGAATGAAAAACAAATGAGGTTTCTGAAGTAATTCTATTCGTTGATCTACATTTTCGACAAATTTTACTTCAGCCCTCGCATATTTTATTTTTTACTGTTTTCCGTAAGTTTAGGGGTCGAAAGTGGTACCGTCAAACCGTCAACTATAGACATATTCAAATGTCCTATATATAAACAGTCATATAGCTATGATCTTTACCTTTTCTTTATATGTTCATATTTATTCTACATTTGCGCAAAAAGCGCTCACTTTAGTCTGTTAAGCATTTGACGTTCATTCCTCTATATTTAATTCAACTCCGTCATAATCATTTTGCCTCAGTGTTCTAAACAGACCACACTCTGGTTGGCTCTTTTTAAGCATGCACGTGCAAGTGATCCTGGACTCCCTTGACTGGGGACTATCTCTCTCTTCTCCTGCCTGGGTTTAACCCATATCTAAGGCGAGAAAGTGATGGTTGGCCTAAAGAACCCTACAAATTTTACTCGCGTTTTCGATTTCGTCACGGGAATTGCTATCGATCTGCTACTAGAAATCCAGTCACAATCTGATTTTCTAAAGAAACCCCTGTCGTTGCTATGGGAGGCTTTTATGCCGTCACACCTCAATGAAAAAGTCAGATGTTGTTACCCGGAAGGTATCTTATATAAGAAGGACAGGGGAGCTCGTCGGAAATTTTGAAAAAAACTCTAAACGATACCAAAATCTTGTTTTTTGGGAGCGACTTGAATACTTTTTCATGCCTAAAATTAAAGGTAACAATTCTGAAACAACAATTTAACTGACGCTTTCACTATTTTCAACTGATGACGGATGATTGCTTCGAACACTTTCGACTCGTAAAGTTGTTTTTCAAATAGCTCCTGTCATTTTGTTTTCTGCTCAATACCCTAAAAGATATCGCGAAAGCTCTCTTTGTGTGTTTTAAGCCCTAAAAGCTACGACAAGCACGCCCGTCCCTTTTATATGTGGAAGTCCACAGGGAAGTTGTTAACGTTGACGATACAATAATCCCATCCATTAGCACCTGTTGACTGTTATGCCAATCAGTTATTTGTTTTTACTTTTCCAGTGGGATGGATGTCGTGGGAGAGATTCCGTTGCGTCACAGACTGTAAAAATGATCCTCGAAACTGTATCAGGTAGTACAAGAACAGGAGCTTGTTCCAAGAAAAGTTGTAGATCTTGGGGAGCAGGGAGGGCGCAGTGGTGATTGCGCAAAAACTCACACCCCCACCCCCAACCTCCATCAATGTGACGCGGGTTTAATAGATTCCGCCTGGTGCCATACGTAGGTTAAGTTTACTGTTGGTTCTCACCTTGCTCCGAGGATTTTTCTTCGGGTACTCCGGTATTCCTCCCCAACAAAAACCAGCCTCTCCAATTTCCAATTAAACCAGAATAGAAAAACTGCATGAAAACTGGCTAACGCTGGTGTGGCGTCCTCTCTAAATATTATATTTTTTTGTTCGACTTTCTGCCCACGACCGCTAAAAGTGTAATCAATTTGACAGCGAACGCTTGTACATGGACATGGCTGATGCAATGGCGTACGGTGGATACAAAGATGCTGGATATGAATACGTCTGTATTGATGTAAGTGCTCCTTCAGGCAATAAAAGAGGTATCAGAACTCTACTTTGTAGAGTAAATTTAAGAAACCGTTCAGTGAAGTCTTTTATTTGTAATGTCACCTTAAGGACTTATCTGCACTGTATTTCACACAATTACTAGATCGATAATTTTGGACGACAAAAAGAATTAGGAATCAATCATTGTTATACTCAGAGTTTTTCCCAACAATTCCGTTGTCGTATTCTGCTAGAGTCGTGTGCCGTCACATAAAATTCAAAATGGCATCCTTCCAAAAATGGCGTCGCGCTCACACTTTTAAAACATTAAAGTACTTTTACATGTTTTCTACGTATTTTAGAGTAAGAGTTGAACTGGAAAACTTTGTCAAACATTTTAACATGCAGCACTTTGTTTAAGGCGTCGAATTTTACTTAAACATATTTTAATTTGTTACCGTCAGTCTCTGGATAGCATTTTGCAGAATTTAAACTTTCTATACAGGACTGCTGGACAGCAATGAACCGAACCAAAGACGGTCGCCTCCAGGCAGACCCCAAACGATTTCCCAGTGGAATAAAAAAACTGGCAGACTACGTACGTATAACAAAAAGCATATTTTGTTTTGTAGACCTAGATTTTCACTCAAAATAACTACTGCAAATACCGCGCTAGTTTGCGAGCACCTTCCAACCTCGCCCCACTAGCCGCCATTTTGAAAGAAGGAGAAGACGCGATTGGGTAGCACATGTGCGAGCTTTCGCACCCAGACTCCTCCACGCCAGATCGCTTCGCTCTCAGACTTTCTCTTCGCTCCTTACGAATGTGACTCAATGGTGTACCTGTTCGCAGGTTAATATAGCACAAACGGCTCAACACAGAGAGATGTGTATCATTAATTTTTGCAGGTTCACTCCAGGGGGCTCAAACTTGGAATCTATGCAGGTAAATTAATATGTAGCAGGAGCAAGGAGCCCATTACTGGGCTCCTGTATTTAGCTTGTAGCAAAGCTAGCTGTTAAGCTATTTACGAGTAGGGAGGCGCTGTGACCAAATGACTATTTAGTGCGAGACTAAAGCGGATTAAGCGGTCCGCGTTCAAATCTTGTTAAGACACTTCGTCGGGCTGATGGGCCAGTAGACTCGAATGCAGCTTTTGTTTGATTTGATCTCTATAGCAATCCTTAGGGAGTTAATGTTATCATTCCATCCTTTCATTTCACTACATATTGCAGATTATGGAACCAAGACATGCGCAGGGTACCCAGGCAGCATCAAGCACATCAAGAAAGATGCACAGGTATCTCAAAATTGCTATATCATTTACGGGTACGTACATGAGCACACAATTTAACTTGTCTGCTGTTATCTACAAACATTTCTCATAAAAATTCTATCATCTTCTTTGAGGTATACTATATTTAACACTAACTAATTTAGTGATGTTGTTAGCCTGCGTAGCTGGCGGGAGTAGGTGCGCGGCGAAGCGGCCAAGCCGCTAATACCCTCGCGGGCTTCGTCCGCGCACTCGCGTTCGGGGCCGAAGTTCGCGCGGGTACCCCACTCCCGCCGGCTACGCAGGCTATGATGTTGTGAAAATTCACTAACTGAGCTTTGCGCTAAATTTCAACCTCGCTTAGAATCTCCAAGTCCAGATAGACTTAGGTCCGGTCAAGACAGGCAAATAATTGCTAAATTTAACAGTCATTAAACCTGCGGAAAATTAGATCGCTAAATTTAGTCAATCTCTGCTCAATATTGATTATCATTTCATGGTTTTGTTTCTGAACGAAACCTGGGCTCCTGACGAAACTAACTGTCCACTTCGTACCACGTGGAACAAGGCCGTAAACAGACGTTCTAAATGGATGACAGCAACAGCTACTTGATCTTCTTATGTATCATTTCGACAGTGGAACAAATTTTTTGAGATTCCATTTTTGCGGGAATTAGTTTTGTGCGAACTTTTTTCTCTTGCGGATAATGAATAAAAACAAACCACAAAAATCGCAAAAACAGGAACCCGCATAAAATCCACACGGTGAGCGTGGTTTGCATTCTCAGGCACGGTTGTTACGGAAAATAACTCGCGAAAGCTTCACAGTGTCACGCACCGGGGCCACAAAGAAAAAGAGGCTTACTGTTCCGTCGGTAACAGACTCCCGGCACGACAGTAAATCGAACGTTCGGAAATCGGCCTCAATCCGTGGATTGGATTCGAAAACCGAACTTTGTGATACCGAGTAAACTCGAGGATGACGAGGCCAAGCAGTTTTAGCGTAAGCTGAAAAAGCTAACAAAATACACTATATGAAAGATCACATTCTCTTGACTATACTACAAATCTTTTTTGCGCCGCGCGTGACGGAACCGGTTTGCAGATATACTCTATATCTCGCTGAAGATCATGGTCACAATTTTGGTCAGGATATCAAAATCACAGTTTCAATTACGTTAGAAGTTAGGACTTCGAAAATGCCGATGATAATCAGCGCGCAATGCAAAAATGAGTTAGTTGGATAAGGCGCAAAAGAAAGGAGCTGTTGGTCATTGATTTTTATAACATTTGGTGGCTCCTAAAGGAGCCGTTTGTTTTGGCGGGAAGCCCACAAAGTGACTTTACTTGCTGCTGGTGTACTTGGTCACAGCCTTGGTTCCTTCACTCACGGCGTGTTTAGCCAGTTCACCGGGCAGA
>OMLO01001060.1_pt1 | contig 20388 bp, 7 predicted proteins | sample 1674811 | NCBI WGS metagenome assembly OMLO01 (sample SAMN06265003, study PRJEB25207) | coral metagenome | isolation source: Coral host | place: Mexico:La Bocana,Puerto Morelos, Mexico | collected 2008-11-13 | reverse complement strand
AGAAAGTGAAATGTGCTTACCAGAAGTCATGCACGCTATCAAACATTTGGCAAAGTTTATCACAAATTTGAAAGTTTGCTGTCATGAGCTGTTCTCTGTTCTTATTTCTGCAAAACTAATTTTCTAGATTCCTCACGTTTTCACACCACTTATAACCACGGGAAGGATGATAAGGCTGATATGGAGTGACACAGTTGATGGGAACAGGAAGCAATCAGAGAAAAATCTAAGGCAGTATCATTAATTATTCATCAAGGATCATACGACGTCGAGGCTTATATAAGTGGTGGGCGTTTATAAATGCAAAAGGCAAATCATTGCTACAACAACAGAGAGTCCAAAATTAATCACCAACAATATCAGTATTATTTCATTTTGAGTATAGATTTTCTCAGACGTCTCCGAAATTTACGCGAAGTGGAAATCGTAGCATTTTCCATTCGTTGCTCAATTTATTTTTGTTGGCGCTTTAATCTTGCTCGTACAAACTCCTCTATGCTATGGACTAAATTGAACACTTTTCAGCCTTGTTTCCAAACATAGAACCTTAAAATGTACCTCAACATAACCCATGATATTTCCGGGCTCACCTGTTGGTGTAGGTAGTGTTGACTGACTTGCTGTTAAAACGAAAATTATATGGCGATGATTTTTCCTATAAACCCTGTGTGCAATTCAGGCAATTCCTTTCAGGCCTCTCAAACGCTTCTAAATAGTGCCTATAGATTTTGGGTGGATCAGCTTTCCTAGGCGTTGTTTTTTTTTACTCCGTCTGGAACGCCTCGACTAGTTTCAAGCTCTCGCGGCGTATCCAGGTGTGCAATATAAATAACTCAATCAGATTCCACTGAATATTGCTTTAGGTCAAATTTTAAATCCCTTCGATGAAAAAACAATATTAAAAAAGCAACAGCAACAACAAGTATCGAGTTTTATTTAGCAGTCAGAACGAAGGATGTAATTACATATGAGTCGTCTGAAACAAGGCGCTTGGCATGCAAAACAAACGGAAAGGTCTTTGAAAATTCAAACGCCAAAGGTCGGTTTTTGATATGTTTGTGGAGAATGTAAGTTGCTGAATGAGAGTTGGATTTCTTGCATGACCTTTATTTAGCGCCCTCTGTCAAATGCTTTTAGGGAATTTCTTCGCGGTTACATACATCAAGACTTTCACTCATACATCTGATATCGACTTTGGGCGAGGGTTGAAATAGGATTAAGTCGTTGGGTCGAATGGTCGACTCTAAACTGTTAACCGTCAAGTTTGTTTTTTTTAATTGCCCAAATCGCTAATTGTGCTCAAGGATAACGTTGTCTAGAGACACACTTTGTCGGTTTTGGAGGCTTTTACTAACCATGCACAAACAGGAATGGGGAAAAAAGTCTGATGTCTGCTGATATCATTATCATGGTTTAAACATTTCAGAAAGTTTAGTACGTAATTTCGTTTGAGATAAAAAATATAACTCTTTGCACTGAGCTATTGTGCACAAAATCTGGTTCAATTGTAACGAAGAAAATATGCAAACCCCTCTCTCTGTTTCACATAGCTAAAACTCTTTTTGTATCTGAAAATATGTTAGCTTAATTTATACCTAACCTTTTCATTATTTCTTTTTCACTGAGTAATACCGAGATCTGGAGTTGTTTTTGTCAATCTAATATCTATAAAGATCGTCATATGTGTAGTATCATCTCGTGAAACCTGTCTATCTTGTGAACAAAGTCTATGGTAGACATTCACGGAACTCAACATGTACTTCCATAAAGTGGTCTTATAACAAAGATGTGGATTGTGAAGGAAAGAACTTAGTGGATTTGGTGTTTAAAACATCGAATTAAAAAACTTGCAAACAATTCATTGTCAATCTACTTGGCGCATGCTACGGCTCATGCGTTTGCCACGTGTTGGGACACCTCTGTGCATGGGCGTTTGACCACTCTCTGACAATCGATGATAAATGGAAGCCAATGCATTGTTTCATGAACATCAATCTTATGTTCTTCATCAATCTTCATTAATTTTCCAATCTTTCAATCTTCAACAGTCTTTCAAAAGTGGAGAAAAACATTGATGTTTTCCAAGTGGCAGTCGATGATAAATGGAAACAAATGTGTTGTTTTATTGCAGTTTCCAGTTCCGACTAGTGGTAATGGGACTGAACAACGTGCTTAAAAACGTAGCCCACTTTTGCACATTATTGCAAAATTAAAAATAAATATCACGTGATCACCTGATCACGTGAGATTGCGTTGCAAAGAGGCGCACGCAGAACCAATCACGATCGAGAATTTTGCTATAGATACGATTAATTAAATAAATACATGCAATATAAATAAATAAATAAATAACGATTTACTGAAGGATACTCTAACGGATGAAGTAAAAATAGGCCTTTTGTTTTCTCATGGTCCAAGTTGGGTATTTAATCTTAATCCTTTTTCGTGAGCGCCGCGTTTTTAAAGCACGTGACAAATACTTTGGCCATTTTGTTATCTTTGATAACCATACAATTGGCACCAAAACAACAACTGCTCATCCTATTTATTTACAAAACTGTATGGGTAAAAGGAAAAAAAATACACATCTACAGACGCAGTAGAGGTGACTTCATAATGTGGTTAATAACGTTTCCTCGTGGAGAAAGGCCGGTTTTAAGACGGGAAACAAACTGTTAGGAATTTAGCGTGAACTGAGAGTCCTATTTGAATTAAGCTGTTAGGAACTGCATTTTTAGCCAATTATTAGTAGACTTTGAATAACGGTTTACTACTTATCCATGAAAAGCCGAGAAATCAGATATACTAATTAGCTTTTGTTTCTCGCCGTCGTGACAAAATCCGAACGGCGTCACTTTTATTAGCTTTTTTTTTTACTTATTAAACCGTTTGCGAAGCTTATTAGCCGTTTTGAAAAATCATATGCCAGTTTTCCTTTGACGTGCAACTGACTTGGAAAAATGTTATTGTCTGCGGCGTGAGCAGTGTAATTTGGTGCCTCAGCCCAAAAAGAAAATATTAGAAATAGATCAAGACCACGTAAACCGAGAAGGCCTGTGTGAAGAATTAAAACTCCGGCTTATTTTGCGGCACAGCTGGTCGGTATAACACCAGTTCATAAGGTCAATACCAATGAGATTTGCAACGAAGCTCCGGATTTGTACTATCAACGAGCTCAAGTTGAGCAATAGAAGATTTCGCCATCCTGCTATGTTAAAAAAACCGAAATGCACTCAATACTTTATAACATTCATCATTTCCAGCGAAGATGGCAATCGGGGAAGAAGATTAGGATAGTGTTATTCTACACCTTATTCGATAGTTTAGAGATAACAAATGATTCTACGCGCGGTTGAGTTTGCAAAAAAAAAGTTAAATACACTTTTGTCAATCAAACCATCATACAAGGTATTTATTGTCCCATTAAATAGTTATCTATCTCCAAAAACTAGTTTTCCGTTTCGACTTCTTGAGGTGGAGCTAAACAACATGCTTAAAAGCATAGTCCATTTTTGCGAATCATTGCAGAATTACTGCTACACGTTTCCTTAAAATAAATAAATAAATAAAATACCTAACTCAGCTATTAAATATGTAAACAGGTAAAACAAAGTTAAAGAGTAAATACATGACTAAATACCTAAACTAAATACATAAATGAATAAACAAACTAATAAATAGAGAAATGAATAAATAACTATTTACTGAAAGCAAGATACTACAAAGAATGAATTTAAAATAGGTCTTTTCTTTATTTTTAACATTCCTTTCTGATGGCCCTACTTGAGTATTAAACCTTCCTAATTCTTTTTCGTGAGCGCGGCGTTTAAGCATGTGACAAATACTTTGGCCATATTGTTATCTCTGATAACCATACATTTTGCATCAAACAACAACTGCTCATCCTAATTAACCATCAATAGATTCAGTAGAAATGACTTCATAATATGATCAATAACATTTCCTCGTGAAGAAATGGCCGGTTCTTAAGGCTGTAAACAAACTGTTAGGAATTTAGCGTGAACAGAGAGTCTTATTTGCAATAAGCCGATAAGTACTGCATTTTTAGCCAATTATTAGTAGACTTCAATAATGGTTTACTACTTATCCATAAAAAGAAATGATATGCCAATTAGCTGTTTTGAAAATTTACGATGGCAGCTTTTCGCTGATGTGCAAGTGATGTGGAAATCGGTTATTGCTTGCTAAATAATTAAATGTGTAAGAGAGTAAATACTAAATAAATAACTAAATATATAAATAAACAAATAAATAAATGAATAGATAACGATTTATTGAAAGGGAGATACTATAATGGTCAAGTAAAAATAGGCCTTTACTTTTAACATTCCTATCTCACGGCCCTACTTGGGCTATTAAACGCTAATCCTTATTTGTGAGCGCGGCGTTCAAGCATGTGACAAATACTTTGGCCATTTTGTTATCTCTGATAACCATACATTTTGCATCAAACGACAACTACTCATCCTATCTATTTACAAAACATTACAAGTAAAACAAAGCTATCTACAGATTCAGTACAGGTGACTTTTTAAGGTGATCATTAACGACTGTTTTTAACGCTGTAAAGAAAGTGTTTGGAATTTAGCATAAACAGAGTGTTTTATTTGCCATAAGCTAATAGGGCCTGTAGATTTAGCCAATTATTGGTAGACTTTCAATAATGGATTACTACTGATCTACAAAAAGGAATGAAATACTAATCAGCTTTTCTTCCTCGCCACCGTGACAAAATCTAGTAAATGGCATCAATTTGATTAGTCTTTTATATATTAAACTTGCGAAGCCAGTTAGCTTTTTTGAAAAATCACGATGGCAGTTTTTCTCTGATGTGCAAGTGACACGGAAAACGGTTAATGTCAGCGGCGTGAGCAGTCAAATTTGATTCCTCAGCCCAACACACTGTTCTCTTCGTCCGAACTACATACTTAACATGCCAGACAGAACCAGGGATAAAAAAAGACAATGAAGGAAGCAGACAAAAGAAATAAAAATAAAGGAACACTCCGGCTTATTTTACGGAACAGCGGGCGGGTATATCTCCCACCAGTTTATAAGGTCACTACCAATGAAATTTGTAACGAACCTTCAGATTGGCACTATCAACACACTACTCAAGTTTTCGAGGAAGAAATTCACGATATCCATAATCCACACTTTGTTCGATGGTTTGCAAATAGCAAATGATTTTGCGCGCGTGTGACATTGTAAGAAATAACTTAAAATGCATGTGGGTCAGTCAAACGGGTTTTTAAGTTTGTTACGTTTATTTGAAATATTTGTTTCCTCTGTTTCAGTGACACGCCTGTAAACTCGCTAAGCTCAGTGCTTGGCCACTCTAAATGAGATTTACAGTTACATTTTTTACAATATTCATATAACTGTTTTCTATCTCCAAAAGAGGCGGTACAGTGAAACACGGATTGCTAAATATTATAAAATGTTTGACTAATTGCGCGCACTGTGATTGGTCAGTTCGAAGTTCATTATAGCTCCATAAAGCACGCGGCTCACGTCATACGGGTGCTTTTTCGAGTTATAATGTACGCTGCTTACGTCACGAGTTTGAGCGGGCGCGATTCCCTCGGCATTTTATAAAAGAAATAAAAAACTACATCCTCGTGCATTGTCGATTTCTATAAGCACTTGGGGGTTTTTAAGAACACTCGAGAAGTGCGAGAAGCAGTCGGCTGCGCCTCGTGCTTCTCTATGCACTTCTCTCGTGTTGTTAAAAATTCCCGCGTGCTTATATAACTCAACCACGCACTCGGATGCGTTTTTTATTTCTTTAGTAATACCGCTTCATAGTTTACTTGTTTACTTGTCCTTACATGGTAAATGATCATTATGGGAATAGTATAATAGAAATCAGTGTTGAAGTGATCGGTCGCAGACGACATAGTAAGCAGCTCCGGTGCAGAGGAATGGAGATTCAGCTGGAGATTCCATGCAAGTTAGAGTTTAACTGCTTAATTAAACAAACTGCAAATGAAAGTACTTATGTATATTACTCCCTCTGAAAGCAATGGTCTTATGTATAAGCCGCACCCGCGATTTTGGCCTAAAACTTAAGCAAAAAGTTGCGCTTATACACGAGTCTTTACAGTAATTGTAATAAAAGCTAATCTAGCGGCAATCCAATCCATCTCAACGAGATTTGCAATAAACACCTTGGAGCTACACATTAACGTCTGCTGAGCTTCTCAATCACGCATATAATCGACATCGGAAACGTAGACTGTTTACAGCCTCTATTATTCAACGCACGGGAAAGAAAAATCGAGTGAAGCGAGCTCAAAGCATGCGGGACTATAGCTACGGGAATATGTCCGCGCGTTCAGTCATCGAGTAACAGTACGAGAAATAACGGAAACAAGCAATATTTTGGTAGCGAAGTCACAATTTTTGGGGGGATTACTTAACGTTATTCTATGGGTATTACTGCTACCTTTAAGCAGTATTTTACCCAGCACATTGCAATTCACTAGCCTTTGATCAAGATTGATGCCGAGTTGTTGGAAGGCCGATTAGCGCTAACCCAATTAAAAGTTAAGTATTATTTTTCTGCTATAGGTCCTATAGAAATGTTTTTCGCTGCTGCTTTTTAGCTTTCTGTATTTTTAGATTATTCAGGCAAACTCAAAACGGAAGGAAAAAAACAGGAAACCTCACCGAAAAGTACAAAATTGAAAACGAAATTCTCGATAATTCTGTGCGGGATTCGACTGAGTAACCCGCGGCCGGTCTTGGATCTTATCTCGTCTGACAACAGTAGACGCAAATTAAGATGACCAGCCAAACCTCAAAGGGTCCTCAAAGCTACCTACAAATGCCCTTTTAATTTTTTTCGTGCGATAAGAGGCATTTACTATCCTAACTCAAACCATTCTTGGATTAGCTATAGATCATTTTTTGGCAGCATCTAAATCATTACTGAGTGCGTCTCCGTCAGTACTAGTTCACATGGAAGGTCATGGAATATTGCATGCTCAACATGGACCTACAGCTCGGCAGGATTTTCACCCTAAAGCGATCTTCTCACGTCGTTAGGACAGAATAGTATAGCTAGAATCTGGCATAGAGAAGAGACTTAATACATGTGCTCAGATCATATGTTCCGACGTATCGAACTTATCTGAAAAAATATAAATGGTGGCATGATAGTATACACAATTTACGCACTCTCTTGAAGATGAACAGACTTTGGTGACTTTGGCGCCCTCTTACGGCAATGCATAGGATTGTAGTGGCTACAAAAATTAACCACCCTGCAGCTAAATTGACTATATTCCATCGTATAGAATCGACTGTGAGATATGTTTCCGATAACAAAACCAGCAGCGTTCACTCAATCCACGGAATTGTTATTAAAAAGTAAAATTTTCATTTTGATTTGCCTTCAGTGGTAAACTGCGATCATGGAATGCAAGATGAATAAAATGGCATTGTGTGAAAGAATTCCCAGGATTTTTACTAGACACGGAACTTAACAGTACGTGGACATCCATGCTGTTGCAAAAATGTCCATTTCCGAACTACATTTTTGGAAACATTCATGATAAGGACGGTGTTTTGCTTATTATTCTCTCGGTATCGGCTTTGATTTGGAAATAGTCTGACACGTAAGACGTAAACTGAAGTGATCTGGTAAGTTTGATGGAACTCTCACGGTTCCGTTGTTGCACATTCTCTTCTTCGGTCTTAGAGATTATTCAATTTTAATTAACATTTCTTACCTCAAGTTGGGAAGAAATTCCTTGCCGGCGACACTGTGGTTGTAGATCACAGGCACAGGTTCTCCTAGAAGTTAGGTAAATTTTCAGTGTCCTGCTACATACGCTGTGAACTCTGTTAGCGCCAATCGAGTCACGATATAATTCAAAAATAGACTTTACGCCCTCAAGTTCAAATTTCATGGCAGTCTGCTTCAGGAGACTATGTTTGGAACTAATTACACTTTTTTTAATATCAACAAAACAGGGGAATCGACAAAAGGAATTGAAAATGAAGATAAAAGCAAGCCAAGTCAGAACTACCACCAAACCTGAACATCATTTTGTCACGTACATGCTGTTAATTTCTGAGCAATCGAGCCAAGATGCCAGTGAGGATTGTCAATGGCCTAAGGGTATTACTGAACATGTGAAGTGGAAAATGTTTAATTAACAACGTTTCAAGGCATGGTCAATGAAATCTGAAAAGTTGATGTGTAGCAGTGATACGTTTCCAAAAAAAGAGAAAAAATTGTGTAAATAGACTGAAAATTTCTGTTTGTTGAATTGAGAAACAGTTTCTTAAAATAGGATTGATCCAGAATGTCGGGGTTTTACTTTTCTTTGATATGTACGTGTTGAGTAATTACGTTTATTATCGCCCTTCTACTCTAATTAACATAGCCACAAATTTACAGATCTCGTATCAATGCTGTCACAGTACTCGAATAGTGTCCTAAATCAGACGTCTCGCCGTCAAAAGCATGTTTCATATTATTTGCACGGTTTATTACAGTTACTTTATGCTATTTCCCGCCGTTTCCTTCCGATCTTTTTTTTTTCGCATAAACTGGCCAACACGTCTTCGGCCCATTCTTTTACTCTCAAGTGCTCTCAAAAATCGAGTCAAAGTTCACTTTGTGAAACAACACGCATCCTCTCAAAGGTAACTTTAGTGACCAAGTTACAGTAGCAAGAAGCGAGGAGTTGATTTTGGCGCCCTCATGTAACATTGTAAAGATGCCTAGTTTACAAGTGGAAATCTGTTTTACCAATTCTGGCTATAAGTTGACACGACTGATCTCGGTCAATCTGATCTGTAGTCATGATTAATCTGTTCACAAAAAAAGTAGCACAAAGCTGAAGATCATCGCTTCATTTGAAATTCTCTTCGTACTAGGTCGATATCAGGATCAGTAAAGATAATCGACCGCAAAAGACATTTAATAAATTGTTATGTCAAATGCATGGAATTGCATGCCTTTAGAATATTTTCATTGGATACTTTACTGCCTCTGGCACTGACATGCAATGACATGCCATCTTTGCTTTCATGAAGGCCTGTCTTTTTGCGTTTATCTTTTGCTACAAATCAAATAAAAAACAGCTGAGAGAGTAACTAAGCACAGTTAATGTAACAACGGCGTCTACACGGTTATTAACCATGACGTAATAATGCCTGCGGGAAAAAAAAGGATTACAGTGTCTCTATACCAGTAACGATGTTAATAATACACTGGCAATTTTTGGCATCCTTATTATTCTGGCGGCAGGCCATATGCACTTTTTTTGTCGGCCGATATTTACAGTTCGGAAACTATTGTTACGTTATTTCTTTTAGTTTTGGTCTTATCTGAAGAACAAGGTTTGGTACATTCATTTCTGAAATCATTCTGGAAAGGTTCCGCGACATGACTGACTAACTTTCATTTAACTATACATTCTTCCCTTTCCTCTTAGAAAGGTGTCCAACTCAGGATTCAACTTCGTTGACTTTTCTTACCTTAAAGTGCGCAGAAGTTTTGATGCTCTTGTTGTATAACAAGACGTACTTGTATAGGCAGAAGTGTTTCTCGAAGTTACGTTAAAAAATATTGGCGTGGCATTGTCCTGTTACTATGAAATCTGTTATCACAGGACACAAGCCATTAATTTCTCTGCACCCTTTACATGACATATTGTATTATTCAGTAAATGGGCCCTTCAAGAAAACTATGCGTGGTATTGTTCTAAGCAACGTGCTTTGCTTTGATATCATTGCAAAGAATGAAAATAAATTGTAGGCATGAGAACTTTGCAAACTCGACTACAGATGTGCATCGATTTAAAAACAAATGTCTTTCATACACTGCTACACTGGCAACACGGTGAGCACGCTTGCGAAATCGCATCTAAAGTCATTAGTAAAGGCCGGGTGAATGCCACCTCAAGCTATTAAAACTGTGTAAGAAATAACACATAATCACTCAAATGTAATATAGTGATAATGTGCTAGAGGTTAAATGAACGCTTAGTATAACTCTCGAAGACAAAGGTAATCGTGTAGCAGTGTTTCTTAAGATAGCGATGACAAGCAGGAAGCATGTTAGTTTTGATATCTTTAGGTCATGTACTTTTTGAAGCAGGAACTAGCTGTAGCTTTAAATTCTCGACCGCTTGTCGAGTTTCACGAAAATTTCAGGTATTACAGGTTGCGAACTTTTCAAGGCAAAAATATTAATAAAACTGAGTACAGCTGTACTAGCGTTTTTCAAGCGGAAGGTCTCTTGTTGACGTAAACGCTCGATAAAGTTGTCTTAGAGGGAGGGATGTCTCGGGTAACCGAGACCATATAACTAGGGCCTTAATTAAACAAGCCTCTTTTTCAAATTGTATATGGTCGAGAGACCTGGAGGTATTTTCAAGTTTTGCTGTGAGGATGAGGCGTCCTTACAACGTTATGTTGCTCACGATAGGTGCCTTTGGACAGGATCGGACGAATACCATGATTAGTTTTGTGTAGTGCAGCAGAAAATGTCCAAAATGGCTTCTTATTATATGGTAAAAATTGGAATGTGCTTTTCAACCAAAGAAAGTTTCCTAATACGTCAGGATACAGACGAACAAATCGATAACATAATTCTTTTCACATATCCGACGTCAGTAAGGTTTTACATATAGATAAGATCAATTTAGCTAAATGTTTTATCTCAAATCAATGGTCTGAAGTGGAAGTTCTTTTGGCACAATTTGAACACTTCCTTTTGGAGATTAGAAGAAACGGGAGAACATTCGGAAATCAGTTTGACATCACTTAAAAATAGTTTTTCAACTAAAGAGTGCACTGAAACGCAATTTAATTTAGAGAGCTAAAATTGCGTTAAATCTTGGAGTATTTTAACTGGATCATGATCTTGTCCCCACGACAATATAAGATCTTCCTTTAAGGCTTTTGGCAACAGTTCAATGGAATGCAAAACTAACATTCAAGAAATGTTCATGTCGAACATTATTAATTGCAGTGTAGCTTAGTCAAAAAAGATACCGAATGTGTCTAAGACCTTATGCCCTAAAAGAAAAAGGAAACGTCTGGTTAAATAGTAACTGAAAGAATAAAACAAAATCCATATAGACTTTGAGTTCGAGTGATGCTTAAAAAGCCAATATTCTTTAAAAAAAAGAGTGCAGGCTGGTTTAAATATGAGTCCTGAATATGTTGTGACTGGTAGGATATAAAAATGTAACAATACATATAGATAGGTAGGTTGGTAAATATAAATATAAAAAGATAAAAAGCCTATACAATATGTGCACGAGGTGGTACTTCTCTTTGCAAAACGTCTATCTGTGCCGGTAGAAACGTTACTAGATCGAATTTTCAATGCTACATTCGTCAGGAAATTTATGTCTTGGGTAAATGATCAATTGTTACAATCCTAAATCTTCTTCGAGAGATTTAGAGATACGAGAAAACTTAATGATGTTAAGGACGTATTCGAACCGTCTCTCTGTCGTTAAAACGGCTTCGAAGAAAACTAATCATTGCTTTCTGCTCTGCATAAGCGTACGAGCAATAAGGGGGAGGGGGGGTGCGAGGTGGGGGGGACTGCAGCTTTCCCAGCTACGGAAATAGTGTGATTTTTCGGGCAAAATGCTCATGATTCGGGCAACAGCACTTGGAAAAACATTATGAATTATTATAAATTATAAACATTATAAATTATGTGTTTTTTAAAACTCGTACATAAGGTTTCTAGTTACCTGCTGTTTAAGCCGAACTTTTTCTATGAATAAGTTTTAGATTTTACTCGGATTGAGACTGTTTATAGAGTATTATTGATTGATTTAATATGCAAGCTTTTAAAATAGCTATGTTTGGAATCATAGCAGTTTCGTTAGATGTTGGAATTGTGAGCGTTGTTGGTTTTCATGCAATTTGAATGCGTTTGCAACCCGATTTCAACAATCATGGGGCACTGCGTAAATTTTTCGGGCAAGGAGGTCACCGCCACTCTCTCCCCCCCTTCTTCTCTCCCAGTCCTGTGGTGCCCGTACTAAACAGAATGTGGGCAAAACGAATGTAGGAAACAGTTGTTTAGTCTCTTCCCTAACCACGTTAAACATATATTTATCTTTTTGTATTTATAATACTAACTTATGTAACCACTACCATGATAGGGCACCATAAAGTTGAGTTGAGTAAAGACGACACGTCCTAGCGGTTCGCAGTTAGTTTTTGTCGCAATACTGAGCTGAGGAAACAGGTTTTTCCATAATAATTACTGCTTTATTTTGTTCGCCAACGTGCAGTTTAAACCATGAACCATTGATCAGTATTATCCATTTTAAATGATCTTGCTAATCCTCAGTTGTTTCCTTCATCGGCATCTTTGAACAGTGTAGAGAACTAATTAAGCTTCCTCTAAAATAAGATTAATTGTAAATAGTCTGATTAGCGAATTGTCGGGATACACACAGGAAGAGCTCAGCTTAGATTTCTGATTAAGTTCAGCCCTTTTCAGATTTTAACTGACGTGTTATTCAGTAGCAATCGTCTGATTGGCATAGATGTGTCTTGCTTGTTATAAATGCAGGTAAAGATGGCCTGCGTATGTTAGGCACGTGATTTGGCGACGAGACGACGACTTGTATGGACTCGAATGGATCAAAACACTTGAAAGTTTTCTTGAGCGTTGAAATTCTCAAGAATGCATGACTGGATTGCTTACAACATTGCACAAAGACAAAAACGGTTGATTAGTTCATCAATAGTTCAGTGTTGTAACGACTAAATTTATGGAAACTTAGACGGGTGTTTATGTCGTATGATCTGGTTAATGCACTTCCCTTTCTTTGAAATTGCCCGCTTGTCTGGATAAGCGGCTTGTTAGAACACTCTCAATTATTAAAACACTTGCCAGATCCAATTCGCATAGGAAAGAAAGAGCGCTTGTTACCGCTATCTTTCAGTAAAGTTCTCAAACCTGGCTAAGTTCGCATTCAAAGTTGGTGGCCTTTTGCTCGAAAGCGGATTTATCACACCTTTCAAGCTTTTAAGTTAGTTACGCATGTCAGTTTCAGGCGATCAACGTACCACTTTAAGTGAGCTCCAAATGAAACCGGTATTTCTTTGTATGTCACTTAGCCCGCTTACGTTGTTAAAGCTCATTGTCCGTTGAATATTGGCAGTCTTAAAAAGTAAATGCAGACTGTGCTGTTTCTTGGTCGAATAGATCTAACGAACGCATTTTGAGACATGTCCAACATTGAATTGATTTTATTGTGCAGTGTCTCAGCTGAGCAATAAAGACATTTCTTTCGTTTATCATGAACTCACTTAACGAGGACGATACAGTTTGAGTTAACTGTCTCCGTCGCTGACGGCTTGTTGTTTGCCGTCCGTCATGCCCGGTGCTATCAAGAGAGAAGTTATTGATAAATACCAAAGAAAATATCGGTACAAAGACGGTATCACAGCAAACAATGCGTGTACAGTTTGTTGTTTTGGACGGTAGTTTTTAGCGGAGATTTTCTTTTTCTTTCAGCCTGTTCAAACCTCGAAGCCTTATTTAATGCTGTAGAAATATTTTACTGGGATGACAAGAAATTATGTTACATCATTTCATGTCCAAGTGAAATATGACAGCTAATAACTACTAGACAATTCCGCAGTCCCCTAACTACTAAATAAAACGATTTTACCTGCGTCTGATGGAGAGAGTCGTTTCTGCCAAACGAGTACCAAATCGCTTGCAAGTGGAAATCTTAATGTTGCCGCACTGCGAGCGGAACACAAAGAGTGTATTTTTTATGAGTCAACCGTTATTAAATCGAGATTACGCCCTTTTAAAGCTTCTGTGGTGCCCTAGGGCCCTTTGTCATTTCGTTCGTTAATAATCACGTGCCAAAAGCGCCCGCCATCTAGATTATTCTGGTAACCACTGCACTTGAGCAAGTCTTGCCGTCACAGTAAAGAGATAATTTTAGCTGTGTTCGTCTGGTTTGAGATAACTCCTTCTCCTCCACCCCCTCCCCCCCCCTAACGAAAGAAAACCTAATAGGCATCATTTCCTGTATACTATTAGTACGCGAAAATACGATCCAATCTTAATATTTTCATAAAAGATTGGCATAAAGTAACTGCTGAAATCCAATCTTAAGCACACTCTAACGATAATGGGTGAAGAAAACACTTCGCGACCCGTGTTAAATTTCTAGCACATTAACGAAAGTCTGAACAACGGAAGGATTATCTACATAATTTTGCAAGAAAATGAAGTAGTACTTTCCACTCTAGATCTGAGGCGCGCGTTTTGCATTCTTGGAGAGGTTCGTTCATCTTCCCCAAAAAAGTCTGGAATGAGGAAGGGGAAGGACTCTGCTAAAATTTTTTGCCGCATTTTCTAGGAATATCGAATGACATTGTTTGTTCTAGAAGTACTACACTCACATGTCGTGGAACCTTTCGTCTACTCGCAAAGCGTTGTGTTGCATCGAGCGAGACAAGATGTAAATTGCAGGAGGGACTCAAACAGTTATGGTCAGGTGACTCCAGCATTGGCCGTAAGTTTGACTGTGCTCATTAGACCCCTTTTTCTATAAAATAAACCCACTTGTAGTTCGATAGACCTGTAAGAAAAAAATTGAATTCCACGGAATCTTCGTTTTTCTGTTGCGCAAGCTTGTTTCGCACGCTTGAGTTGAAAGGAATGGGTCCATGATCCAGCGACCAGTGTGACTTCTATTGTAGCCTATTGTGATGGTTATGTATTTCGTGTCCACTCATTCGTGCAAAAACATGCAATGCAAAAAGATGCAATAGTGTGTGTAGAAACACCTTCCAGACATATTCAGTAATTTTCACAGATATAGAAAAAGGTACCGGTGGCTTGCAGCTATTCCCGAGGACTGAGGCCCCCTCCACACTGCGCAGGAGAAGTTTGAAATCGTAGTTTTATTTCTATGGTTGGGCATTCCGTCCGTACTAACCCGTCACGAAAACAGAACCCTTGAAAACGCTCTTCAAACTGGAGGAATTTGAAAACGTCGGCTTTGTGTTTTAGTTTGGAAGGAAGCCATTTTCAAAACCCGAAGGAGCTTTTCGAAAACGGCGACATCGCGATAATCATGTGATTTCCCTGACCTCATGATCATTTAACGTAGTGGCGATGACGTCAACAGCAAACCTAACCTCGTTCCCAGGGCTTTTCCCTTCAAGGGAAAAGCCCTGGGAACGAGGTTGCAGCAAACCGTAAATATTTAACAATTACTCCAAGAGCGCTCGTTGGATACGATGACATGATAGATAGCTGGCAGGGCACATTGGCTCACACACCATAATGGGTAATAAGCCAATGAAAGCTCTTGAATTACATTATCCAGTGATCCAGTTTTTAATAATTGCGAAAATTCGTCAGTGGTAAAAAAAGAGCATTTTGACGAACTTTCGAACAAACGAAGTGAGTGAGTGAGAAGCTTTGAACCCTGAACATGATTTGCTTTGTAGAATTCAAGAGTCTCCTTTCATCTTTTCAAAGCCAACCGGTAGTTCATAAGAATGCAAACAAGAACTATCTTTTATAATCGAGACTTCGGAAGGATATAGATATCGAAGATTTATGCGATTCCATATTTTTTCGAACAAATATTTCGAATAACCTACATATGTAGAATATATTTTACCAGAATATCGAGGCTGAAGAATGTTCAAGAATGTTTTAAAAATAAATGATTTGTTTCTGAAAGATGTCAGTGTCATCGCGTTTTATTGCCTGTGGGCTGGCTCTAAAAGTACATCAAACGGAAATGTCACACACTTTAATCTATTTTTGATGCAAATTAAGTTGTTATAAATATAAATAATCTGAGAATGTTCATATGTTGAGATATTTTCAGCCTAAAATGGGCGGAAAATGATATTCAGCCTGGGCCAGAAAAACAATATTCTAATGTAAAACAAAAGAGTGTATGTAGATTTAGAGTTTTACAATTGGGGGTCAGGTTCCCTTTGCATATCTCTCTGCCGACTTCAAAATTTCAAATGCAACGACATACACTGCAAATAAAGAACGTACAAATGTCCTTCTGGCCGGGTTCTTCAAAACTTGATTGAGCTAACCATCATTAGCGAAGATTTGGATTTAAGATTTGTAGCTCTTCGTTGAGGTTTTCTGCTATATTAATTGTCCTTCAGTTTTGAGTTTGTATAACCTCAAACTACACTAAAGATAAGCAGTAAAAAAAACATTTTTACTCAAGAAAAATAATACATCGGTTAACTTATAATTCATTAACTCTCGTAATTTTGATGCTTTCACTATAAAACAGAAAATGGGCTAAGTATACGACGAATTGCGCGTTTGTTTTATGCTTTCTTAGTTTCAGACAGTCTGTCTGAAGGTTTTTTTTCCAGTCCTTCCTGCCTGTATCTTATGTGTAATTCGGGTGAAAGCAGGATGATAAACTTTATACTGGAAGGTGCACGACCGTGAAATCCTTTGTTTTGCTCTAATAGAGTATATAGTTTTTTAACGAAAACGTTTTCATAGGTGAGTTCATCAGTAAGAAGAGGACATCTCTCTGCTCATCTCGCATATCTACATTTCGGGCTGTTTTGTAATATTTTGGATATATTTGGGGACAAATAGCGGCCATTTTTTTTTTTTTGACATCACCAAAGTGTAATCGCGAAATCTTCGCTTTATATAGAAGCCGCTAAAGATAAAGCCCACGCAGACGCTGGCCTGCGTGGGAGGCTACTAAAAACAGTAATAGCTTATTAAGCTGGCATTTGGGTAATTGCATGGCGTGGCAAGTTCAAAGTTAAGGCGGGGGAATACGTGAATCTAAGTGGCATTTTAGGAAGTTTAAGCAGGGATTAAAACAAGAAAAAGTTTTGGAACACCAGACAGTTGAACGCCCCCGAAAGGGCACTGACCCCAGGTTGGTGAGCAACTGTTTGGTGTACGTCTACCAACATTAAAACTTCCAAAATTCTCATTTCCATAAATTTGACTAATCCTTTGAAAAAAAAAAACTATTTGTCGCGAAATCGCTATATTCTCTAAAATGATCGCCTTCAAAAATAGTAACGCAAAGCAACAATCATGGACAAAAGCGTTGAGACATTTTGCAAACCTAACGCTTTCAAACTAACAATAATACTTTTATTTTGAATGAAAACACATTTTCCTCTATAGTCTATCCCCTCCCCACCAAACAATGTTGCAAAACGCTTCGTTGATGTTTATTTGTTTCCAACATTGAAAAAGGGGGAAGGGGAGACTACCTTTCACGACGGGAGAGAGGAGAATTCACAACTAGGGAAAATATGATGGTAATTTCCATGTCTCAACAACTTTTGTCCATGACTGAAGTTTATATGTACTGCAGTAACCCATACAGAAACGCTAATAGATCAGTATTTTTATTAACATCAGTCTGCTTTGTCATTAAATTATATTACAACTTTTTACAATAATCTAGTAACTTAATCTGTGCTGATTAAAAAAAATGACCAAATGAAATGGTACAAATTAATTCAATCGAGGAATCTACGACTTTTGAGGTCGAACTCGTTTATACTTTCCAATATATAAGCAAGTACTTTTTTACGTTTTCCTTGCCTTTGAAGGCGAACTCTCTTGTGTCCTAACAGTCTTTTAATATAAAGAAGCATTCCTTTTTTTGATGGCTTTTGATGTTCGATTTCCGTCCTCACTTGGGGGAGTGCGGGCTCCTTTCTCGAACAGCGGCTGGTAATCGAGCTTGCTCTTGATGTCAGAGCCTTTTTTCCTGCTATGAATCATCGTCTTTTGCCTAAGACGAGTTAAGTTCCTTTTCCAATTAAGTCGAAACATTTTTAAGCGGATTTGCACGCCGCAATTTTTCCAGTAAGCGCATGACTGAATGGTTTGTTGAAACAGCGGCTCTAATCAAAGCCAGGCCCATTTGAAAAATAATATCGCGCGTGCGAGTAATTTTCCGATACTATCGGGTCGACACACTATGGACCTCAAGCGAAGTTCGACAACACTGCAAATTGGTATTTCAGCTAGATGAAAGCACTTCCCAAGAGGAATACAAAAGCTTTATTCACGATTACCTCAGACTAGCTATGACAAAAAAAAAAAAGTAAAGTGGTGCTCAAGCCTTAAAAGCAATGGCGTGCAAGAGGATTAAGTATGAACTTTGGGTGGGCTAAACTACAGAATACAGGGCCAATTATTTACATCCTGCTGAATAACGATAGTGCCTACTGGGTCATCCTTCGTTGTTCAAAAGGTTTTGACACATAAACCAGGTGGTCCAAAGTGGCCCTGCATTCTTTAGTTGCTCCGAACTTGGAGCTAATTACGTAATTACAAATAACCCGTAGTCGACTTGAAAGTTCAGTGGCGAGTTGCATTTACTTGCCTATTGTCATACTGTCAGGTATATCCAGACACAGTTCGGCTTCCACCAAACGTTCTCTGGTTCTCAAAACAGCGACTTCGAAGCAACGAGAACGTTCCTAAACGCAGGTCTCATTTAAGTAAATATGCCCAGTTGTTTAAAGTAAGTATGTCGAAGGGAATGTGTCACGTTTTGCCAAATACTCACTATGAAACTAATTTATGGCGAAGAAATTACTACTATGGACGAACATGTCTCCTAGGCGTTACAATTAAAGGTTGCAACCAAACGAGAGTGACTTCGAAAACTGCCGTTGAGAATAGCGGATTTTCAAAAATGCATATAGTCGTAATCCATGTCAACCCTTTTCAATTGTTGTCCATCCGTATTTTCTTTGGAATTTGTTGTGTTATTGCAATTTTCCTTCACTGTTTTAAGTGGTTATATATCTCTCATTTTTGCGGCCAATTTTTAAGTCTAAATTTATAACACCAGTGACACATACTTTTGAACATTCAGTTCAACAATCATTTTGAAATCTGAACAATGTCAAACTTACTTATTTAAACCCGGGCTTAAGCAGTGAAGAACGCTTTGAAGAGTTTAAGTTAATCGGCTTTTGAACAACCGGGTCACGCAGAGTAAACTCATTTTCTCCCAACATATTTCCAGTTATAGAGTGTGATCACTTGTTGTGTAATACCGGGTGTGAATGGAAACCCGACGCCGAGTAAAATTCTACTGGTTCAATAATATCACCAACATTTAAGCCACCGGAACGTGACTGGATAGCTGAGATAGATCCTGAGAAAGAAACAAAGTATTTTCTAGAAGTCCTCCTTTACTTTAGCGATACTACAGTAAATATTTGCATCCGCAAGGATGACACCATTTATATTAGACCTTAAGAACCGCTCATTTGGGGCCTCTTTACACGTCCCCGGATTGGTTTCTAACCCGATGACAACCCGGGTCCGTGTAAAGTGTTTATTTTTACCACTCTGCGGTGATTCAACCCAGGCTCTCAATGAAGTGGGCTCGTGTTAAGAGGCCAGTAAGGTGGCTAACAACGGTCTCTTGTGTTTTTCAGCACTTCTTCCATGAAAAAAATATAAGAGCGGGGGTCTTTTTGGAAAACTTAGAGAGTTGAATCTTGATATGTTGATTAGATTTCTATAATAAAAATGGGGTTCAACGATCTCTTCTTTGAGTTATATACACTTGAAGCTATAATAAACAAAATTTATAACAGGTCATAGTGTTGCCATGGTAATTTATAATATTAATGTTTTGGCATTTGGTTGATGCTGATATCAAAGTACCGACTGAAAAAGAAAGTTAATACTGATCTGTCAAATTAGATGTGCTGCATAAATGCATAAAAAGTTGCCACTTTTTATCACGACTTTTTCAAGCACTACTCGCGTTTTCATCCGCGTAGTCGCTATGTCATCCGTAAACTAAGCTGTTATGTGAAGAAATGAAGTGCTCCTTGGAAAGCGCAACAGAGCTACCAGTACAAACGTCTTCAAGACAAAAGCGAGTGCAAAATTGGAAGGCAGTCACGCAACTTTCCCAGAAGGACATAAACGGAAAAAGCAGGTCAATAGGCACCACGCACCAACTCAAAATTTATGTCAGGAGAACACTATGGAGAATTTGCACTTTGCTTTGACACTAAGTCCTTCTTACAGTGCATCTTACAGTGGCATTATTAACCTTTTTGTAGTCTTTAGAACTGTGGTGCTTGATACTGAGGGTTTGTAGTGTACTGCTGTTGCTGGGCCTGCTGTGCTAGGTCTTGCGGCGCTGGAGTTGACAACTGTCGTGTAAACTGGGCAATGTCCTGTCTCGGAAGCCCAATATCTGGAGCGGACAACTGTCTCTGGAGAGGTATGTCGGCAGTTTGCGTAAACTGTGGTTGCAGAGATATATCTTGACCACCTAACAAAAGGAAAAATATTGTGAATTCGCCACCAGTCTCCCTGTAGCTCACTGATTC
>OMLO01001059.1_pt1 | contig 20416 bp, 14 predicted proteins | sample 1674811 | NCBI WGS metagenome assembly OMLO01 (sample SAMN06265003, study PRJEB25207) | coral metagenome | isolation source: Coral host | place: Mexico:La Bocana,Puerto Morelos, Mexico | collected 2008-11-13 | reverse complement strand
CCACCCGGGACTACCCGTGTGCCCCGCAAGATTACAATGTTCTCTTTCCATACCCTTTATTGACCAAGCTCGTTCGAAAGGTCCAGGTCGATGGAAAAGAACTGAAACGGTGTCGAGATTTGTTTATACAGGAACAGTGACCCAGGCGGGGGGTTCAGACGAAGACATCAAAAGCAGCCATAGAAAAGCCAGAGCAGCATTCAGCAAGCATAGAAACATATGGAAGAGCAGTCAACTGAAATTGGAAACTAAGCTTAAGATATCTAAGTCCAACGTTATAGCTAGCCTGCAATATGGTTGTTAAACATGGCGTATGACTAAAAGAGATGCGTCCAAGCTAGACGTATTTCCACATAAAAGTCTGAGAAGGCTTATGAAGATATATTGGCCTATGAAAATATCAAACGAAGAGAATAGTCTGATTAAGCGGGCAAACATCAGTACCATCAGTGAGCAAATCATCCGGCGACGTTGGAAGTTCATCGGTCACGTTCTCAGAATGGAGCCAAATAAGCATCCCAAGACAGCATTAACGTGGGCCCCAGAGGGAAGGAGTCGTGGCAGACGAAATAGACTTAGCGGAGAACTGCAGGAAAAGAAAGAACAGCATTGGGTTTTGGCTCATGTAACAAGGCAACAGTGGCTGCTCGTGACCGTGTGACGTGGCGAAGAAGAGCGTCTGGCCCTTTGCCCACTTAGGGTCATGGTCAAAATCTAAATCTACATCACCTATCTTTAATGAAATGTGAAAATCGCTTTCGAGCTCTCTAAGGTAGCCGAACACAATTTTGTTGATGTTGTTTTGGTTGTTGCGAGAACCGTCGAACTTGCAACAGAAAAGCGGTCCATCTGGGACTCGTGTTGAACCTCAAAGAGACAAAAGCCGGAGAAAAAAAATATGAAAACAGATTTCACAGTACGTTTTATATAGTGGGAAAAATATTTACCATAACATTTGATTTATATCGATACAAAATTGATCACGATACTCAAATTTTTTTTTTTTGTATTTTATTGATACTCAAAATGCTTCTTGGTTAACCCATTGACACCTGGAGACTTAAGGAAAGAACGTATGTTTTTTTGGACATTCCCGAAATTTTCAGCCTGGATATGAGTAAAATTAGCTCCGATCTAATCCACATAGAAAAGCATTTACCAAAAGACAGCCTGACTTTCCTTCCACTAGCATCACGTTTTCTGACATTTTTGCACCTTTCCTTTCTTTTTCTTCTTTTCTTATCTCTCTACTGCAGTTTTTGACCTTCTACTGGGCTTGCTTCCTTTTCAAGAATTCCCGAGTAAGGTTTATTGAGACGGGAAGTCCTTTCCACGGAGTAGCCAGGGTAAGTTAAGGGAAATTTTGCTCCGAGTTTCTAGGCATTTTCGCGTATGTGTTACGCTCAATTGACCCACTCTAATTGGGTATCATTGGAAAGACCTTTTCCTCCTGCAGAACTAGAGTATAAGAGATACCAATTTTGGACCAAGGTGATGAAGTCAGAAGTGGAACAAAGACCAACGGTCGACACGGGCGGTTACGGGTAATACAGGCGTAATCGTCGGCCCCAAAATGACCAACTTTATAACGCATACTACCGGATGGTTATACTATTCACTGTAACTGCAGGAAAACAGGAAATGTCAATAAATCTCTTCATAATATGCTTACGACAACTGAGGGCCAATAACTGAAATCAGCCAATCACAAAGCTCTATTGCCGGTCCTATATTTTCTTGGTATTGGACCGGGAATTTCAACAGCTGTTATTAAAGTCGTGCAATAAATCTCTTACTGACCTAAAGATGCTTGAGGCAATGTAATTACCAATGTTTCAATGTAAGTGAAACAATGTCCAAGTATTGTTTCATGACTGTCAATCACCTCTATGGGAATTAATCTGTTTAAAGTCCGTTCGCACAACCAAGCAAATCAGTTAGCTCTTGTACGTAAGGACACAAGGCTGAGGTAATCTAAATACATTTTTTTGGTATTTAGTCAATTACTTGTAAATCAACTGATCATTATCCACAATTAAGAAGCATGTTAAAAACATTTTAACACTTTCTTGCTATTCAGTTTTTTTGAAGCTTGCACCATTTGTTATAAAATCATGTCGTGGGAAGAACAAGCTGTTAATCCGTATGTTAAGAAACAAGGTTTGGAGCCCACCAACTCCACTTGGATCAAAGGCTTCACTTTCCAAGCGGATGACCCGTACAATGTGGTCAAAGATTACATCAAGAAAAATCCAGCGCGCAACTGCTGTACCGTTGACTGGAATAGGAAGGTGACACATTGGAAGTTACCTGACAGAACCGAGGTGCGGTTTCGCCAAGCTAACGGTATAACCTTCTATTACAATTACAACCATCTTGCATCGCGGAAAGATGTGTGAAAGACGTGATTCTTTTGCTGAGAAACTCTTCTAAACAAAACAGTAGTGTGATCGATAAAGAACATTGCCCCCAGAGTGTTGATGGGGTAACCTTTAAAAAGAAGCAATGTGGTATTTTATAGGCTTCTTAAGGTTTCTTTCGTCAAACAGTGTGATAAGTGTGTTATATCGCGTAGTCCGTTGTACAACGTAATAAACTGCGTGTCATCGCTTTAAACCGGATGTCGTTACATGTTCTTAGCCTTAGTTCTGCCTGATCCCGTACGTAACTACATTGAAAGACCACTTCTTTATCAAAAATCGATTTACTTTATTTAGATTGTACCTAAATTTTCTCTAATAATTGATTGTTATTAATGGATCAAAAATATGGTTCCATTCGTTTCCTCTTGGGAGATATAAAAAACCAATTTTTCCAATAGCATTAAATGAACTTTTCTACGAAATAGCCTTGAGTTTATTAAAAGTATTTGAACTTCAGAACCCTTATTATTATATTTTTGGAGGGGGAAAGCCATATTTCACAATAACCAGATCCTGAAAGCGACGATTGCTCAACAGGCCAGCACGGTTATTATGTTTAGCTATTAGTGCAGTCGCTCAGATATCGCAAGCACAGCACGGGAACCATAATCAACGTGTTTTTGAATTGATCTGTATGCCTGCAGAGGCTACAGCGCATAAAACAGACAAATAACAACGTTAATGAAATTCGTTATGAGTTGGAATATGTTAGGAGAACGCAGCTGTTTACAAATTTCTTGGAGAACCTTCACGGCTGTTTGACAATGTGTTATGCGGTGTTTACGCTATGGCTCGTAAAAGAGGTTGATATCAAACGTCGTAATAGTATTCATGGTCGCTAAAATCTGAGGAGGATAAAAAAATAGTTCGTTTGTCTCGCAACAGCTCCTTTCGGGGGTATCGGTAAAATGCCGAGTCTGAGCCGGTACCTAGTTATATATTTTTTGTATCACTGATGATTCATTTATGACAGTAGTCGTAGTAGTAGCAGAAGCAGAGGCGGTAATAGGGGCAGGAGAAGAGGCCGTGTCGGATGCGGATGCGATAGTGATAACGGTGGTAGGAGTAAGGTAGTAGTAGTGGCAGCCGGCAGCAGCAGAATAACAAAAACATATTTTAAAAAATCTAATAAAATCAAAAAGTATACTTGGGACCCCGGCGCCGAGTCGGCTTTTAATTGAAACCACCGTTTAACTAACACCATCTTATCGACGTTTTGTGCTTTGATCGAGTGACTTCGTGGTTGCTTGATGATGTGGTATGATGTTCCGCTCAAAGATAACAATACGTACTTAAGTTGGATAAACTTACGTACTTATTACGTAAGGCCTCCCTTGGTTGTTATTGAATCTCAGAGAATAATGGATACCTCGCTAGCATCAAAAGAGTTGTTTTAAGCTATTGGTGCTGAATCTCCAATCAATCTATGTGGGTTTTTAGCGATCTGATATTACCATGCATAGGTGATACTGGTTGTGATCTTCGGCTTTGGTGGCCTCATATCACTGGAAACAGATAATAAATTCACGTGACAAAACATGGAGGTTCACAAGCTGGACCAAGATACTAGTTCAAGTCGTTCTCGAAGTATAAATTTGCTAGTGTATGCAGAAATTCAGTATTTCTAGAAAACTCATGCGCTGTTTTGCATGGTTAAATAACAGAATGTTACGTCAATTAAAATGAACCTTCGGGGGAAACTTGAACAATCAATGAGGTACATATTTTTAAAGGTATCACCATTTGTCTCCTGAATCTACCTATACGCCATTTGACAACTGCTAAATTTTGTATTTAACTTCGATCACATATCATGTGGTAATAAGTCAACATTGATAGCTATTAAGTGCATCTAAAATATCTAACAAAAGGACTTTTAAGGCGAGTTTGTGACTCTTGAAATATCATTGATATTGCTAATCTCGCGGTTTTCCTGTACTGATCGTAAGTTTACGGATTAAAGAGGAACTCTGTTATTATTTTTCTATAGATCCCTTATTCATGCTTTGTGAATAATTATGCGGTTCTTTGATAATGTGGTATGATCTTCCGCTCGAAGAAGACAAAAGACAAGTCGAAACGTGCTTTTTAAAAATTAAAAGAAAAATAAATAGTTTACTGATGTCAGTGACGTACATATTCTGTCAATCTTACAAAACTATGCGTGTGACATTGATCGTGATATTTCATCTTCAGTGATGACCAGCTTACTTATTATGCAGCTTTCCAACGAAATTATGATAACTTCTGCCAATTATGATTGACACAAATTAACTTGTTAGGCCTAAGGTCTTTGGCAATTTTAACTAAGAATCTTATTTATTACGATATGACTGTTCCCTAAGCGGACAAGATGATCCGAATCCTGTGCTGCGATTGGCTACCCGAGTGACCAAGATGGCACTGTCTTGACCAGCAGAATCATGCTACCAAAGAACGGCAACGACCCGGGACTACCCGTGTGCCCCGCACTATTGTAATGTTCTCTTTCCATACCCGTCACGCTTATTCAATAACCCATATATACCGTGTTGAGCTCCTTTAGGAAAAATGTTTACCATAGACATACATCTTCAAAGTTAGAAGATTTTCGGGGTCAAGGACAGCATTACCAGGGCTACGATCCCGTTTGGTATATCAATTTTCTTGTGCAGACTGCAATGCTTGATATGTTGTGGATATCAACTGACATTTCACCACAAGGATTAGCAAAAATGTGCAGTAATGAAATCACATGTTCGGACTTCCTGCTTTTTAGAGATCGAGCAAGCTAAAGTACAGAGTGGGAGTAAGAGTGAGAAGTTGAACATTACTAAAAAGGAGAATCGTTCTATATAGTAGGCCAGAGGCAATCACACATTTTACTGTTAATGAATATGAATGACACATAATTTCACCCGAGAATATATTGTTTCATGACGGCGGAGATACAGGTTCTCCCTGAGGTCCTCTTGAATAAAGAGTTCTTCACTGAAGGAGAACTGAAAAAAAACTAAAAAGTAGGGAAATCTGTCTTAAAGTGAAACTGTTCGGTAGTTAAATCATCGATGATTGAAATGGCGTGAGATGAGGGTTAGCAATCATTTATTGGAAACGTATATTTATTATCTGGAGCATTAATTGAAACTTTTGCCAGTCCCCAATTTCAGCAGTTGTACCTTTCGGTACCAGAAAATATGTTGTCAAAATGGCAGGCCAAATAAACTTAAACATATGCGTCATTTTCTCGCTTTATTATATATTATACATCCATCTATCTATCCGTGTATGCGTGAATACAGTCAGTCAGTCAATCGGAATTTAGTCGGTCAGGCGGTCAGGCACTTCGTCAATCTGTCAATCAGTCAGAGAATCAGACAGTCAGTTAGTCAACCAGTCAGGTACTTCGTCAATTCATCGATCAGTCAGACAGTCATGTCAGTCAGTCAGTCAGTCAAACGGACAGTCAGTCAGTTAGTTAGGCAGTCGGCCAGTCCCTGTATCAGTCAGAACGTTAGTCAGCCAGCCGGTCAGGCACTGGGTCAGTCAGTCAGTAAGCAGGTTAGTCAGTCAATTAGTCAGAGTCAAAGTACGCTCGTCAGCCGGCCGGTCAGGCATTACATCAACCAGTCAGACAGACAAACAGACAGTCAGTCAGTCAGCCGATCAGTTACTCAGTTAGATAGTCGGCCGGTCAGCAGGTCAGTCCATCCGTCGCCAGCTAGGCAGTCAGACGGCCGGTTGTTGACCGATCGTCGGTCAACCAGTTAGTGAGCTAGTCAGTCAGTCAGACAGCCAGTCAATCAATCATTCAGTCAGGCTGTCAGTAAGCTATTCAGAGTGTCAGTTACTCAGTCAGCCAGTCATCATCCTTAGCTAGTAGGCCAGCTAGTATCCCAGTCAGTCGGTACGTTGGTCAGTCAGGTAGCCAGTTAGGCAGTCAGTCAATTCGTCAGTTAGCCAGTAAATTAGCCTGTTTCAGGCTCTAGGTCGTTAGGGACGGTCTAAAAAGCGAGGGGGCGGCAAGCGGAGTCTTTGAGAGGAAATTAAAATCTCCCCCTTTCCTCTGCCGTCCCGGATCCCGCTCGTCGCTGATCCCGCCCGATTTTTTGATGGCTCGTCCGCGTTTTCGATCGTCCACACTGACGGAGAGCCTTGAACAGGCTACCAGTCAGTCAGTCACTCTCTCTGTTAGTCAGTCAGTCAGTCACTCCCTCTGTCAGTCAGTCAGTAAGTCAGTCATAAACCCAAACAATCGTTAGTCATTAGAGGCCAATCTGTACCTTTTACCTGGGTAAACGGTATTTTAACAATGAAATGTGGGCAACTGCCATGTCACTTTTTTTTCATCTCAGCTACAAACTATTCCTTTCAGTTTTTATTCAGTCTTATTTTTGGTTGTAAATTTGGGGTATATCACTTTCGACGAAACAGTCGGTAGTAATCCTCGACAGTTACGTATCACCAGATTTTTTAGGAGAGTATCCAGTCGATAATATTCATTAAATATTTTCGGCAGAATTTGCATCGAAAGCAAAGTGGTTTTCACTCACTAAACAAAACGTGTATGGAGACATGATTGATCATATTCCCATATACAAACAACCGTGTAAGTAGTTATGAAATTAAATCCTGAAAACAAATTCAGGCCTCAGTGAACGGGATTCGCACCCATGACCTCTGCGATAGCAGTGCAGTGCTCTGCCAACTGAGCTATCAAGCCAACTAGGTGGTGTGACGATCTGTATTGCAAGCTGTGGAAGTTGGAAAATTTATTCTCTTAAAAAAAGGTGGTCAAATTAACTTCTACTCCAATCACTGTAATCAAATCAAAAACACTCTGAAAGGATCACTAGCTTTATATTTCGCTTCTATAGAGGTGACCGGGCGATTGTGATCTTACTTCCCCAGCATTATGAGACTGTTTTAAAGGAATAAAATGGCACATTCATGAGATTAAAAGTCAGTTTATGAGAATTGCATTTTCTAAGTCGCTTATTTTTCTTCGTGATAATCCCAAACTAAGATTGCTTTATTCAAACTCCATTCCTTTCCAAGAAAATAAAGTTCTTTTTTTAAAATTTCACATGAATATCAGGAATACTTTTAGACTAGGATATTTTTAAGTAGATAATACGTTGTTCAGAATTTTGTTGGGCTCTATGCAAAAGTCATTGATGGCCGTGTCCTGCAGTTCTTGTGAAGTTGCTTCAAGTTGATCTATATCATATATTTTCTGCTAAGTGGTCTGTCAAGCTGGTCATTGTTCCTGTCATCTTTATTCGCCAAAGCTGTGTTGTCGGTTTTTGTCTTGCATCGCTCTTCCGCCAGCTGACAAAATTGCTTCAAAGATCCTTCCGTAATTCTCTGACAGAGAAAAATAGAAGGACAGTAAAGAGAAAGGTTTGGAATTATGCGTACAGTATTCAACCGTTAGATAATAATTCCAAACTATACTTATCGCGTTGTTTTTCTCAGTGAACTGTATTAAAATTATTTGAATTTCTTTCTCGTGAATAAATGCTCATTTATGTTCAGTTTACAATTACTCCTCAAGTTTCTGCTTTTTTCATTTTTTTAATAGAGCGCAAAATTTAGTTTGTGATACTGACCATACCAATTGCTCTAAAACTTCCGTCTGTATATTTTGTTTCATTCGACTGCGGCGGTATTGCTCATAATTTTTGACAGAAGTAGTTTGACAAACAGAATCAATTATTTTCAAGAGAACTGATGAATAAGGTACATCACTTAATATGATATGAAAATAATTATCCAAGAAAGTCATCATGAAAGCCCGCCATTGAAAGACTTAAAAGGATTAAGCGGTAATCTGACTTAACATAAATATAACTTTTCTTTTTCTGTTAGCTTTTTGAAAATCAATAAACTAAATGTAAAGTAAGCCCCATTAATTTTTCTCGCGTTTCCGCCAGGTAGGGACGCTTAGTTTCCACATCTGATAAGATTACAAAAAACTTTTTAGAGAATTGTTTATCCTTGACATCCAGCGAAAAGCGCAGTGCATGGGCGTATTTTGTTAAGCAAAATGTCTCCAGTTAATTCGATAGAGAGTATCAAAAATAAATGATTTAAAGTCGGTTATAACAAAATAAACGAGAATATTTTTGGTAATTTAACACTTGCAAATCCCGTACTTTTTAAAGTTCAAAATAAATGAATTTAATTTACTGTGTTTAATCGATCGCCATTCTCGGATGCAGTTTTTGTTTCGAAAGCTCTACTATATCACCGATTGCTAATACGTGTATATTTTTACATTCTACAAGCAGAAAGTAGTAAAATCAATAATATTAAGTGCATGGTACACAAACAGTTACCAGAATATTACGCATCTTAAGTAATGACGACAGCAAAATGACGACGTCTGGTAAAACAAGGAATTTCAATTTTTACCTTCGAACTTCGCAATTTTCTAGGCCTGCTCAGCAAATCGCTCTTTCTTAGAGCTTGCTCAAGCTAAGTGTGTAGCTGCTACGTTCAGTTTTAAAGGAAAAAGGGAAATACAAACAATTGACCTTCAAAGCATGTTATTTTTAACCCACGTGCTCGGCCATTGCTGTGCCTTTAAATTGTTTGTTTGATAACGTTTTTGCTTGGTTTGCTCAACTCTCTAGTTTGATATCAGAATGAATTGTTTCTTTTTTGCTATAGCTTAAGCTAGTATATCTACCTTTTGCCACAAGTTACGTTTACCGTGACCCCAGGATCCCAAAAAGGCCATCGCTGATGTTGAAAGCAGGAGAAGGAAAACCAAGCTCTTGCATCTTGTGCTCATGTTAACCATTGTTAACAAGATTCCTTTAGCAACTCGCCGAAACCTCTCGAGTATGTGATGTTTGAAGAAACCCACTCCTTCTTAAACCTATTGCTAGTTTGCCGCAGGCTTTAGTCTCAAAACGGGGGGCTATGTGATAAGAAATAATATTTAATTTAATTATATTGATTGAGCTGGCAGCTTGAATCCAACACTCCGCCCACTTGCTTTACTATCTAGCCTCATTAATATTTCCAGTCAAGCATAAGCAAGCAAATTGGTCAAGCAGATCGTCCGTTTTCATTCACTGAATTTCGCTGAGGTTTTGTAGTTGACAGCTCGTTCGCTAAAATATATAGACTAAACTAGTTGATATTTAATGACCAGTTGACTCTCGAACGTTCGCAACGACTACATGGCAAAGTTTTACGAGCTACGACTGAACGTTTCGTTCTTTTGATGGGAATGATGTCAACGTATACTTGTATGCTCTCTGGGACTCTATATTTGTTATTACGCCTTCTGAACCTCGTGTTTATTAAATCAGTCCTTTGCTAGTTTTCGTGGTCGTTTATGAGATTAGCCAGTTGCGGGGTTTTTGTGAGAGGTGGGGGATTATTTACGCATTGCGAAATGGCGTAGTCAAAGTGTTTTTTAGTCGCTTTCTCTATTTTTGTAAAGAAATGAAAATTAAAACGTTCTTGCACTGGCTTGTACAAAAAACACCTTGGAAACGAGCTACGTAAACCTAGGGCTGGTTTAAAACTGAATGAACTCAGAGTTCCTTGCATCATCCAGATGCTGGCATAAAACGTTTCATTTTAAGACTACCCAATTTACTTTGATTTTAATTTCATTCAGCTTGGTTATTGCAAACTGAAACATCTTGATACTCCCTATCTATCGACAAAAACTTTTATCTATTGAAAAAATTAGAACTCATTGTTTAAGAATTATGTTTGGATTTTGGGGGAGAGACCACAACTAGAAAAAAACGTCAAATGGCCCCATTTCGTTCGTAGAATTAGGAACCTTTTTCAGTCAAAGTTATACGTACTAATTTAATCAATGTGACTGAAAACCCTGTTAATTAAAATCAACAGGTTAATTCATGGGTTTCTTTCACAGCACCGTGCCTGAACGTAATCCTACAAATCTCTCGAGCATCAAGAGATTTTGATCCATAAAACCCACTCTTTATGCTAATTAAGCTCCCAAAAGAGACTGACGCCTTTTTGCATATAAAGTTAGCAAAAAAAAAACGTTGTAGTTGACTAGTTAAGCAATGAAGGAAGAACATTGTTTTAAGTGAGTGGGATATGGGTTCCTTTGGCGTGGAGCATAATTTTTTTAACTCCGTTCCCCTTAACTTCTCACTTGAATTTTTACGATATTTCTTTCGCGTTTTTTTCTTTTTTTTATTTTACTCTATTTATTCCTTGCCTTTTAGCTTTTGCTTCTTTGTTTGTTTTGTATTTGCTTCCTTTTGTCTCGTTTCGTTTTATTTTGATTTGCTTTTTGACTGAGCCGGAGATGGAGTTTTTAAAGCAGATAACAGTAAATTGCTATCTTGGGCCTCGCGAAACTCTGTTAAGCTGAGAGAATTGCAACTTCCTCTCAGCCGAAAAAAAAAAAATCCGACAGCGTTAGTTTCCAAGTCCTGTTGCAACCACGCAGTCAATTTCTTTAAATTTTAATCGGAACAACCCTTTGCAACAGTTTACAAGGCAAGATCGAGATTGACATTCAGTCAGTGAGTTCTAAAATAGTGAGTGATAAAATAACATTAATTTAAGGTTACTTTTTGACAAATTGGTGGTACACACATGTTCTCTTAAGGAAGTGCTGAGAGACAGAAATTTGATAGATATTGTTCGTCTCAAAATTTGAATCCAGCATGAGAATAGGAAAATGTCTTCACGGTCGTCGTCTACTGAGGATCAAAATTTGGCGGGTAAAGGTGGGGGAATTTTGAAAGTTACTAAACTATTAAAATAAGTAAAATAAACCTTGTACTACACAGGACTTTTTCTGATGTTAATTTTTTTTTAAAACGGCAGTTTTAACGCCCTTCTTCAGGCACTGTAGTTCCAGCTCAAAATGGCGGACTTCAGTGCAGTAAAGAGAAGAGTAAAACTATCTGATCTGAAGCGTGTCGCTGTAAGAACATTGTAATCAAAGAAACTTCCTATATTTCATATGTAGACATGAGAGGTTCTGAAAGTTCAATAAAAAAACTACTAAATTAGCATAGCGTTGGTTTCCTTTTCTACTTAACAAATAAATAATAACGCTGTAGATTAAATCTTCCGTTTACATAAGATAATGAAGGCAGCAAAACTCACTCGGCTGGTTTGAGTAAGATTTTCGGTCGGCTTGTTCCGGGGAGCCCAGTGTGGGTTCATAATATTTTTGCCGCCATAAAATGTTATCACGAGAAATATGGCGGCTTTCATACCAAACTAGGAGATTATTAAACCCACTCGTACGGTCAGATATTGCTTGTGTAGAAGAGAACTTCAAAATCCTTTGAACTATAGTCTACATGCTTTTTGATAGGAGGCCATGAGACAAAAGTCTTATCGAATGAGTTGGTCAACCAGGACGAAATAAAAATTCAAAGTGACTTTCGATTATTTTGTATGGATCTCGCGGCTGCGCATCATAACCTCCAGTATATCCGCATATCCGGCCCGGCCCTCCACCGCGGTCCATAAGTAAATTATTTTTATCGCTTATCATCTTTATCGGAAATATTTCCGCCACCACATCACAACTCCTTTGTATAGCCGCTCTTCATTCACTGTACGAGGTACAGGCTTACTTGGAAGAAATATCTTCGCTGTGTGAAATTACTCACATCACATCGATATCGCGTGGTCAACTAGTTGTTTCCCTCCACAATGTATCGTTCACAAATTTAGTGATCTTTGGCGCGATGTGATGTGACCGAAAACAAAATGACGATTTGGGGCCAATACATAAAATAATTGGCGACAATTTTATTGAACATCAATATAAGGCTCGTAGTTTTGCATGGGCAGCGATTGGAATCTGGCGCATGCGTAGGCCATTTAAAATTTTATTTTTGTTTTTAGCCGCTGACCTTTGTAAGAAGAGGGATGAAGCTTAAGCTGTGATCTGAGCTGGTGAAACATTGACCTAACTTCTTAATTTGACTTTATATTTAGACTCAATTTTTTCTTTATATTCAACTGACCGCAAAGCTATCCAAGGTTCGACAATTACAAAGATGCTTAAAGTATATAATTGGTTAATTGATCTACACCACTGTTTTAATCAGTTAATTCAATTGTGTGTTTTTCGATTAATTGGCTCGTTTTTGTTGTAGCTATAAAATAGCTCAGATTTCTACTCTGTTATTCATAGAAATATTCTTCATCGTATACTAAGAGAAGCAGTACATTCAAACGAGATGGACAATATTGGATGTTTAGTAATCCTGTCCTATATTTTCTCATTCTTTCTTCTACCCAGCTGAGACAAACTCAGACCTTTGCCGTGGGAGTGAGGTATGGCAAGAGAACATCGCCCTTTGGCGATTCCAAGCTTGAAGAGAGTAATCCAAATGAAAACTTGGTGAGTCAGCTTCTTCGTTTCGTCTCTTGTCATTTCAATACATTTGACACTCTTGGGGGATGCTCGTTGTTTTTTTAAGGGGTACCCCTTGGGGTGTTCATCCACTGGGAGTCTGAATGGGTTGTATTAGAACTGGTACTTCTTGGGAGTGAAACAAATTTCAAGCCACGCTCATAAAGCAAGTTCTTGGTGCCTTTGGGTCTTTTCACAATCCCCGAGGAGCACCCGCGTCCTTGAATAAGGGAGTTACCCACCCAGGACATTTCAGGATTTCCAAGTGGACTAATGACGAAGATGATCTATCACCACTTTCTCAGAATTAAATCTGTGAAAATGTTTGAGGCCCTCAGTAAGGAGAATCTGGAGTAAAAATGAGTAACTCGAAAAGATGAATTAATCAAACAATTAAAAAAAATCTGCGAATAAAATCTATAAGGTTAGATCTTTAACATCAGCTGCTAATGTTTTAGGATGTTTTACTAAACCTCGCATTCGTCTCGAGTCTGTTAACACCATTACGCTACAATGCCGCTCTAATTCCGATTTTTACAACATAATGTATGACCATAAACGCAAGCTAATCGTTGTTGATGGTATATTTTAAAGCAAATTAAAAATATTAATTCTTCGTTTATCTCTTTTTTTGAGGAAATATGGACTTTGCCAAACTTCCTTTCAGTATGCCAAGATTTGGACGTTCATTGAACAGGAAGAAGCAGTGCCACCGCATCCGCCACTGTCTGTAGCAGTGTTGTCACAAAATATTGTCAAAGGGGACAGTGTGACTATACGAAACACTTTCATGAGCTCGGACAATCAGTTTGCAGCACGAATTTCGTCCATAATTTTAATTTTAATACTTAAAAGTATTTATTAGCAACAAAGTATACCTCAAACAAACGCAGAACGCAAAGAAAATAAACTTGTTGAATTAAAGTTGAATTTTACTTTTTATTTTCCTTTGGGCACAGTTAAATTAACCTTGACCCGGCCTACAGCCATCAGGGTCAAATCCGGATTCAGAAGAAAGAAATCAAGTCGGGGTCAAGGGCCACAAAGAGCTTCAATTGCAAGAATCGTTCTCAGAAGTCGACCCAGGGTAAATATAGTGAACGGGGGAAGAAAGCTGATGTCAAAAAAGATTGGTTTACACGAGAGGATGCAGTCCTTTCCCAATGGACACTTATGTATGAGAGGAGGAAAGCTGTTCTGTAATGCTTGCCACGAGCTATTATCTACTAAGAACAGCATTTTACAAACGGTTGAGAGATCCGAACAGCTATATTTGGATAGCTGACGGCGTGTGGGGAGTGTTCACTTTTCTTCTGTGCTTTCGGAGTAAGGTGGCAACTGAGTTCTGCATCGGAAAAGTTCGCAGGCCCAGTATTAGTAAATTCGCCGTCAGAATATTCACTTTCTTTATTGATTTCAAAGAATACGAAATTTGGTAGCAAAAAAATTGTTTCTGCAATTAGCAACTCGTACCGATTTTGCAGGGCCGCGCGCGTTTTTCCGGCTCCATCACTTCGACGCGGATGGTACTCATACGGGAGCTTCTCTCTCTAGTGTACAGGGCCGCACGGATCACATGATAAATACAACTAAAAAAAGCGCGGGAAAACGTGTGAAAACAAGTCACTTTTAGTACTTCTGATTGGCTGACAAAGTGGCGCCGATTTTTTTAAGCCAAACGCAAAATAAAGCAAAAAATATTAACATGAAGAAGTATATTTATTACTGAGTTTACTTTACAAATCTATTCATTTATTTGTTCATTTATAATCATGGAAAATTATGGAAACGATTTGCGTAATTTAAGTATGCATTGCTGAAATACATGTTAAAATTTATCTTCCATTAAAAATAAAAACATGCCACGTCTGTTACTGACTGGTGTGCAGAGAGGTTTAGGGGTTGATCAGTTCCAAGTCAGTTTTTCTTCAGCATTGAGATCCATCTCCTCGGCTTCGTCGTTGAAACCGTTTACTTCCGGGCTACAGATCATCTCAGCTCGGGCACAGTACTCTCTTCTCTTCAATCCCACCTGAAATGTTGAAAGAAAAACAATGCCTAATAACTTTGACGGAAACCTTACTCAATCGAACCTGGATTCCCATAAAAAAATAAATACACGGGTGCGCCTGTCGGAAATTTTCCAGAAGAACCCCTGTTAAAAAACTACCAACATCTTGTTTTGTGAGTGTGACTTGAAATTGTATTTTAACCCTAAGGGGTACTGATGCTAAAACAACACATTATCTACTGTCATATTTTTTTTCGGTTCAATACCATACAAGGTTCCAAAACGAACTCTCGCTGTGGACCTTTTGATGATTTCTAACTCTCAAAAGGTAGGGCGTGCAGCCACGTCTTTTTTATATGGAGGATCTCACCACAACGTTGAAGTGACTGTTACTATCCCTACCCTCCTGGATTGGAAGGCAGTCCGTAGCCCACCCTCCTCTCCCCGTCAGAATTACCAACGTCAGGTTGTCCCCGAAAGTTTGCTGGCATCAGGAGAGAAAATTTATTTGACCCGAAAACCCCTGCAGCTATCTCAGGACAAAATAATGCAACTGTAATTTCCTTTTTGTTAGAGATATGAATGTTTATGTCATCCACACTTCTGTATTTTTCTTAAAGGGCCAAATTCACGATAAAGCGCGTGTGCGCTCTTGATTGTCACTAATTTTTTTAAACCAATAGATATCGTAATAGTATTACACGCGCCGTCACGAATTCGCCGCGGGTCAGCTTGGAGTTTATACACCGGCTTTTGAACATTTGTTTGTAAAGAATCTTTTTCATGACTATATGCTAGGTGAAAGCCGTGTCCGTTGAATAAAAGTACAGAAGCTTTACTGCGCGGTCCCCCCCCCCCCCACCTTTTTTTCGTATTTGTTTTGTTTCTTCTTCCGAAGCAAGATGGTTACTGGGCGAAAGGGACATCGTATTCTTGACGGTTTTCGACTCAAAACACAAAATATCAGTTCCGTTTAAATCTATCAGAGACGACCAAACAGATATTGATATCGGTATTACTATTTTCACACGACTCACAAGGTCGATGAAGAAGGATTTTTCTCACATATATCAACTTTGAAGACTGTAAGGCACCATCCACAATGAGCCGAAAATACTTGAAAATGCAGTTTTATTTCAACGATTAGGTCTACCGTTCACAATGATCCGTCACGAAAACAGAACTTTTCGAAAACGCTCTTCTAAATGGACAATTTCAAAACGCCGGGTTTTCGTTTTCGCGTTTACGGAAAAAAATGTTTCGAAAACAGATATTCCCAAAAACGATAGCCTCACTGCACGCTAATCATATGATTTCCCTGAGAGATATTTCTTCAGACTGATACAAATCCAAAATGACCAATGATTTTTGCGATTTTAAATTCTTCCGGCGTAGGGTGAACGAAATACTTTTGATGCATTCTCGGAGTTAAAACTCCCTTTTCAAATTCTTCTGGCGTAGTGTCTACGGGCCTAACACACACACAACCTTCCAATAATTCCAATAATTCAACCTCCGTTAACAAACCTGAGAATTTCGTTTCCCCCAGCGCCGTTGTCGTTGCGTCGGTTGCGCCGTCGGCGTCGTGTCAACCATTGAAGCAACAAGCAACGCCAAAAAAACGAAACAAATCAGCTTTCGGTCCATTTTCTTTGATTCTGTGGGATCTGAAAAACAAAGCGTGTAAGAGTTGACCTTACCACATGGGATCTTTCTAACTGACTTGAAACTTACAACTTTTTCGTGTTTCGGAGAACAAAGGTGTACAAGTGCCAGCCAACACCGCTTGTTGCTAAAACTTTGTGTCTTAGGCCGTTAGAATTTCGTTATTTATATTTGGTCAACAGTGAAAAGAGGAATAATTATAGATCAATCAGTTGTCCTCAAAAGCGTTTAGATGGTGCCAGGTAAAATATGCCGCCAATTATCATTATGATCATTCGTTTGTTTATTAATTGTTATTGAATGACTGCCAAGGTAAACAAAGACCAACGCCAAATAAACTGTCAACATTTACTCCACGCTGAATTTGGATATCAAACAAATTTATCAGTCAATGCCATTTTCAAAGAAGCGCGAGCGAGACTTGAACTAACATAGGATAAATCCACATAGATAACTTAGAAACCTTTAAAATGCTTAATCCCACAATTATCAGACTCCAGAAAGTGTGTAGAGCAAAAAAAAAACTATTTCACGTAAACTACAGAGAGCAATGAATTGCGGCGCCACTATAGCCAATGTATTAAAGCAGAAGACCCGTTGAGAAGCTTTTTTTGTTGGAAACAAATTTAAGCGTGTCCGCTCAACATGACATGATGGTTTGCAAGTAAACACCTTTGAAACGTCAGAACATTTTTCTTAGCGCCGAATTTCAGGTTTATTCTTAATCCGTCAACAAAACGAAATAAATTATACGTTCGTAAAGGACGTGATTTCTCAGTCTTTTTCGTGTAGATGATTTGACGTTTTAAATGAACCAGATGTAAAATTGTTAATGAATAACTTCCACCAAAATGAATTGTAATGGAAATGAAAATAATGGGAACGCAACGTACCAGTAAGTGTTTTCCTTTTAATTTGTTTTCAGCTGGAGAACGCACACAAATCTCTTTACAAATCGCAACAATAAGAGAACCAGTTTCATGAAATGTTAAACTTTGGTCAAGTTAACGTTTCAAGTTCCACGCTATTCAGACGCAATTATTGGAGGACTTAAACTTACGTCTGGGCGGTTTTTTTGGTCGACTCAGGATAAACCTAGAATTGTTGAAAGTTCGCAGTTGCCATTATAAACGTCACATTGAAAACAACAAAAGCAACAACTAAACAGCGTTAAAATGCTGGAATATTTGTAAAGGGGATTTGCTACAATCCTTTCAACTCTTTCAATTTTTGGGTGAACATGTACATGGGCGCAGGGAATTCAATTGAGTTGCGTCAACCTCTGTTAATCTCTTTGATAAACTTGGAACTGTTTTTGAGAAAATTAGCATTTTAATGCAATAGGTGATTGAATCGACCACCATTTCAATTCCATCGACTGAAGTGAATCTTGGAACATGAACAATTTTCCTATGATTAGAGGAAGTTGTGCATATGAGTTCGAGTCTTGTCTGGCGTCAAAGCCCAATATGTTTTTACCGTTCTAAATAATCACTGATTTACACCTTTTTAATTCAATGCGTTGGCTTTTTTATTCCAAATGAACGATTGACGGATTTATTCATTGCAAAAAAGTAAAACACGTTTCTCTTGCTATGATAGATCAAAGTCTTTAAGGTCACCTTAAGAGTAGCGCACGGTCAGTATGTTATCCATATTTATTCATATCGAAGACAGAATTATCCAGTTTAAGAAACGATATCTCAAACGGATTATTTTATTTACTGACTCTTTTTCCCTTTATGATTCGTGAGTCGCGGTGCTTGGCCCAAAATGTTTCCTTTTATTGAATCCAGAGAGACAGCCATGCAATATGATCCGGTATTTACTGCTAGGTGTATAACTACCGGCGTCAGACAATAATTTTTGACCGAAGCCCTTCCTGTTAAAAACGTTTGCATCACATTAATAAACGAGCTTGAGTTGGCGCAATTACAACTGAATTGTCGTCTTTTGTGTTGATTTTTCACCTGCTCCTTATGATATCCAATTTAGGTTATAATGATTGCGGATATGCAGAAGGCGAAAGAAATAACTGATTGATTGACTTTCTAGTGATTCCAGGTATATGTCAAACACGGCAAAAAGGACAGACGTCCCGATCTACCTCACAGGAATGGTAACATTTCTTTGCAGTCTTGTAGCTTTGATAGCTAAATCCGAGAGTATTCTCATTTGATGTGAAATAAGAAAGCGTTTCAAAAATAAATATTCCTAGTCGTTTTAGCCCCTTGGACAAAACAAATCCCATACAATTTTTTAAAGAAGTTGGAGATTAAACTAACGTCAAACAGACTAAACACGAAAATTGTTTTCAGTTAAAACGACCCTAGAGTCCTCTATCGACGTAACTTATGTGTTTACTCTAACATTCAGAAAGTAAATGACAAATTATAATATGATTCATCAGCAATGCTTAATTGATATTGCTGTAGAAATAAGAAGAGTAAACGAAGTCAGGAACAAAGGCCAAGTTCTTTTTATTGTGCTTGCCAGTTTTGCGTAAAATTGTGGATTTTGAGACAAAAAAAATCGAACAATCTTTTCCCTTCATGGTTGCTTACAAATTCTGCGCGCAATTCTAGCAACTTTCTGCAAAGTACCTACTAAAATAGCCATATTTTCAGCCGCCTTTTCGAGTCGCACACTCCCAAAAATACGCTCTCTTGTGCCCACTTCAGGTGAAAAAAAAAATGGCTCTAAATAGTACATATAATTCAAATGGTAGATAAGCAGGGCGGCAAGTGGAATAGGAAACGGAGATTCACATCCAAAAGGGGAGACGCGTAGGGAAAAATTAGCAGGATAGCTAGAGACCATGATCTCCTCGCTTTCTCTTGCAGGAAGGTTAATCAGACGTTAACATGAAAAAACTTAATTCACTAAAAAGAAATGAGCAATGGACAAAATACAGTTTGGTAGTTTTTAAGGCGAACTGTAAAGTCTTAAGTATGCCACCCACACACCAGAAACAAATTTTCAGTTTTCAAATGACCTTTGAGTGTCCACCGCGAAAACACAAACAGAAGCGGGACTGTGTTTCCATTTTGAGACAGCTTCAGGCCGTAGAGGTAATTCTACTGTCCGGCCCCGAACATAATACAAAGAATATAAACTGTATAATAATATCTCTCAGTTAGTACGCGCGCTGCGATTGGTCAATTTAGCGGGCTGTACGACCCGCTAAATTCAAAAGTTTGGTTTAGTCGCGCATGCTAAATGTCTCTTGAAGAAAACTTTGAAACATATTTAAAGGAAAAGTACGCGAACGAAGAAAAATAACAAAGCACAGAAACGAACGTTTTGACGACTCAAGTCGCTTTTTGTGGAAAACAATAAATTGTCCCCACGTATAGCATTTGACGCGCGTCAATCATCAATGGCCGTTCTCTTACCCATCTCTTTGAACCCAGAGAGGTCCCCCCCCCCCCGAGAGATATAATAAAGACCTTTCTAATCTCGTTTTCTCGGTCCGTATTATAAGTTACGGATCCTCGTTTTTTCCGCTCGGATTTATATTGACGCCACGGCAACTGCTTTAAGTGGGTGTGGTAGTCCAGTAGTCTACACTGATTTTCAACGAAGCGGGACACGATACGTGCCTTCGTTTTCATGATCATTCCAAAAGGTAATGGTGATCATTTCAAGTCAATAATGAAATCAATAATGATAAACTATTATCGTTTGTCCCGCGCCGATGATATACTTGATTTGCTTGAGATGAAAGTACGACGTTTAGTCATGAGGTGGTTTTGTGTGCAGTACGATAATAATTCCTTCATCGCCCTTGCGGGAAGTTGTTTGTTCTCTCAGCGGTCCACGGTGTTATTACCGTTATCCCGGTTGCTGCGTTTCTGGTTAGTTTACTTGACCCTATTGCTGGTTTTCACCTATCATGTGATCAAACCTAAAAATCGTAACCATTCGATAAATAAAGTCACGAATAAG
>OMLO01001058.1_pt1 | contig 20420 bp, 14 predicted proteins | sample 1674811 | NCBI WGS metagenome assembly OMLO01 (sample SAMN06265003, study PRJEB25207) | coral metagenome | isolation source: Coral host | place: Mexico:La Bocana,Puerto Morelos, Mexico | collected 2008-11-13 | reverse complement strand
AAATCAAAATATTCGCTGGGTACTGGGGAGGCTAAATTTTCACTGGGTAGGGGAGAATAATCCACTGGGTTGGGTTCTGCTGGGTCTGTTACAGAGGGGTGTCAGAATCAGTCAATCAATTAGATCGATCAATCAGTCAACGAAGAGGTTTAATATTACCCTCACTTCCATGCTGTTCCAAGTGTTCCACGAATGTCGTCTGGAGTTCAACTGGCATTTCTTTTAAAAAAGAGAAAAAATGATCTGTAAAACTGGCCGATGTAGGGAGGGACTATTGGGCGCGAACAGGAAGGCAAACGCGAAAGAACAGATAGACGAATAAAAGGCTAGGATGGTTTCTCTAAAACATTAAAAATTGCGATCTATTTTACGGAAACTAATTTTGTTTAAACAACTTTTCAGGAATACCTTGATCTGGATGCAACATTAATGTCCCCTTTAGAACCACAGACACCGACGTCTTCAGAACCTCCTTCAACGCCACGAAATTCACTAGGAACTGAACATGACACAGACAATGATGACAGAGATATTGACAATGTGTTTGTTGACAATGCCAACGATATCTTAGAATCGCGTGAGAATGAACTTCCATCTCGAACTAAAGAATCAGAGAACCTGGACAAGACAATACCATGGATTCAAAATGGAGACCATAAGGACAGAAAATGCGCGCTACACAAGTCGAGTTCTGGCATGGAAGACAATAAAAAACAAACGCGTGTCGTTACTTATCGCTCACCCATACATAGTGACGTGTGAACGCAATTAGCATGATGTTATGGTGGAGTCACGCGAAAATTCACAGTCACGCGATCCTGAGCAATGGATTTCGCACGCGTGTTTTACGGGTTGTGCACACAAATATGGTAACACAACATTCGAGGATTGCAAGAGGACGACAATCGCAAACGATCCGTTCAGTGATGTTATGTACAACAGGCCAGAATAGATCATGTACGAAAATATACTGAAAATTAGTCAACTACGAATTAAAACGAAAAACCTTTTTCTAACTAACGTAGAAATGCAAACAATTAATCTGTTTCTGCAGAGTTGGAAAAACATTATATCGAGTTACTTGAGAGACGGTTAAAGGTTTAAAATGTGAAGCCTGCAAAAGGCTAAGGAAAAGCTGAAAAGAAGAAATAATTGATGGTTTTGTACCACAGAGCTAAGTATTAGTGTCCTTCTTCTGAAAATAAGAAGAATAAGCACTTACAAATAGATCTATTATATTGAATATATTAAATAATTTTACTTTTATGACAATCATTTCTTTTTTATTACAGCAAATATGGCTGATAATTAGGGGTCAGGAAAGGCAAACATTTGTTTTGTTACCATTTTGGAATTTTCACTTGAATGCCTGAATTGCCACCAAAACTAACCACAGAAAAAATAAAAACAAATTCGCTTACCACCACCACTCCCCTTGCTCACACCTATCTTTTCACCCCATTTCACTACTAGGTACCCAAAAACATTCTCACCCACAAACATTCTATACCGATTTCAGACAATTGATTACACAGTAACCAGAAAGCATGAAATAGACTATGGTTGTGTGTTTGTACCCCAAATCGCAACACCCAAAGAATGATTTACCATGTGAGTCTGCACACAATGTTGCACCATATGTGCATACCTCTCAAGTTCATGTTCATTCTCACTGACAGCCACACAGTTTTGCTGATGTCATGATTTGTCGGTACATCAAGGCGATAACCATTGATGATATTCTTTATTCTCATCACCTGTTTGCTTGTAATGCATTGGTATAATAATGAGAATTTATATTTTGATCACTCCTTGGATCTACAACAATTAACTGGATTATTTACGGAATTTTATTATGATGCATTAGAAAAAGAAGCAAAATTGGATTACACATTTGGAAGTCATCTTGACTCCATTTACCAAGTAGAGAAAAGAAAATAATGGTTGAGATGTTATTGATAGTGTGAAAGGTGTAAAACATATAAAGTTTAATTTACATTTCAACAGTTATTTTCATATTTACTTGATTATGGAGTCAAGATGACTTTGAGACGTCATTGTTTACTTTCGCTTCTCTTGGTGATTAATTGCATTTTGAAAATGTTTTCTTATGACAATTTAGGTACAACTCACTGTTACCAAGTGTCCTATGGGAAATCAAGGAATCTCAACAGAAGTAGCCCAAACAATAGATAAGTTCTTGGACTTTAAGAAGATGTTTTAGGAGATGTTGGTGCAAAATTTTCTTTGAGGAAAAGGCAATTCGACTGAAACAATGAAATCATGCAAGTCTACATTCCTCAAAAGAAAGCACTTCATTGATATAAGTAACAGTCAACAAAAATCAAAAAGTCAAATTTCTTGGGCAAGGCTAGAAAATGCAAAATTCCCTAATCTTTTGCATGTACCTAGCCATTAGTGAGAATGCCATCAAGCTGTAGTAGTCTTTCCGATAAAAACAACATTTTCAATTTAAACTTCAGACTCAATCTAGTGAGTTCCAACTAAGCTGAAAATCGTCAATTTTCATTTAATTTGCCTTTTGCAACTATTGAGCGCGGAAAAGTTAAAACACAACCAGCGTATTTGCAGAACTATTCTTTGTCTAAAAGAGCACAATGGCCGTTTTTATACTGAAGACGCATTATCCGTCTGGACAAACTTGGGCCAACATTTGTAGTTTGTTTGGTTATGGGTCCCTAGTATCTTTATACTAGAGACGCATAACCAGACGAACAACAAGTTCATCCAGACGGATAATATAATGCGTCTTCAGTATAAAAACGGCCAATTTCAAGAATATTGGATTGATGTACTTATTTGGTGGGAACATGAGTGTTCTCCAGCGTTGAGTTATTAGTCGGTGAAAAGAAATGTCATTTTGACCGGGTGCGATATCTCGGAATTTCACATCGTTCACACGGGGTGACGAATTCCCACGTAGCCTCTGTATCATGTAAGCCTGCAGCCAACCAGCGGTAATATAAAACGGCAGTCACAGGGGGTAGGGGGTCACAGAGTCTACGTGGGAATTCGTCACCCGTTCACAAAAGACAAAATCACGCCAGCAACTATCGAGTGCGTGACCAATATTATCACTGTATAGGCATTTTACTTCAATTCGAAACGTCAGCATTACCAAGCTATATTTGACATAAAAATGTTCACCTACTTCTGTTTGTAATATCCTGAATCTTGAAAACTGATTCTTTTCTTTTTTCGCTGCGGTGTTCTCATCACTCGATCTCACAGTCAGCACTCGTATCCGAATTTGAAGAATAATAATTACTGCCAAGTCTCATTATTGTATCTGTCACAATTTTTGCTTTTTGTGTGGTTTGATTCAGCCAGTAGTATCCGTTAAAGCGTTATTTAACAGGCGACTTTCGAGTTTTCATTTTAGATACGTTTGAAGGTCCTCCATGTTGACCATGTTGACTAAAAATGTGTTATCCGAGGCGATTGTCCGTGGCTAGCCGTGCGTTACAACATTTTTACACGGGGATACAGGGTCGGAATTTCGGAATTTTGACAGAGTTAAGTTTCCTTGTTTGATTTTTATGCCAGAAAGAACTGGTAAATGCGTAGAATTTCATCAATTTGCCTTAGAAAGGAGGATTAGAACTAATATCGAGATACTGGTAAAATTCTAACGGCGTTTTCTTCGGCAATAATACCCACCCCTCCCCTACCCAGTGTACATATACTTTTGCTGGACAATATGCAAATAAAAGACGCGCAGCGTTCGAAGATGGCGGCTTATGTTACCGCTAACTGGATATTCCTGCCTGGAAGCAGGTTGAATGATTATGCCGAACAACACAACATAAAACGTAGGAAAATTTGCATAGGAACTTGGTGATATTCAGCGATTTGGGGGATTCAAATTGTCCAGGCGGATGCGTACTGGTAATGCGAACCTAATGGGACACCGTTGAAATGGAAGTTGTTTGACAGACAAGACATGATGTTATAAACGTGCTAAGGTAATCGTATTTATGTTGTTTTATGCTAAGCGGTACTGATATTGCTATGGTATTTCGAATTGCGGCGATTTAACTACAAAAAAACTATTATAAAATAAATACTGGTCACGCATTGACTGCTGGCGCGATTTTGATTTTTTTGTGTATTATTTTTTTTTTACGAGAACCTAACCATTTGCCTAAACTAAACTTTTCATATATTAAAAGACCTATCCTAGTACAGTTAGAATCTAAAATCTTTTGGAATTCCGAGAAATGGCACTTGGTCAAAATGATAATTCTTTCCACCGACTGACTAACTATGGAGAACTCTCTGAGTCCACACGACTCAAGAAACAAAACGAACTGCTTAAAAGAGCTTAGTCATGGTATTTTGACTACAAGAAATTGAAGAAAAACACCACTTGACTCTGAAGATGACTTCCACTCAGGTTGACGAAACGCCAGTCACCAACAACAGTTCTATTCAGAACTACACTCACCCGGACGATCACACTATACGAACTATGAAAAAACACCAAAGACTTAAATTAATAATGAACATTTCAAAATAAACAAGTTAAATGGAGAAGATTAACACGGATTACAAACCACGAAGTTAAAAAAATTAGACTGAACTTTTCAAGATGCACGAACCGTGACATAGTATAGTTCCTTAAGTTCCCGGTTGAAGGATGTTCTTGCCAGTGGTGAAGTAGTACGAAAACAAAATACCACATATTATGGTGCCAATGCCCGCGCAGGAAAAATGACCTTACGGGTTTTAAATCAAGAATCTGCAGAAGTATGGGAAGAAGGAGGAGGTGGGAGTCGAGAATAAGGAAAAATAGGTAAAGAAGTGACAAGGTTACTTTCAGCTCAATCCCCTTCTAACTCTCAGTTTTGCGGGGTCTGATCAGAACCACGTGATTGCTCATGACCTGGCAAGCGAAAGCACGTGCACCGTGGCAATTGTCTCTCCCTGATCTGATGACAGTCCCTAACAATACGTTTAATTGACAAGTCTGCACTGTTTCTCAAGAAGTCCTGCGTCTAGTTGGAATTTGCTGTTTAAGAAGAATAACCCTGATTGTTCACTAACCACTAGAATTTTACTCTTGCATACCCTGTCTTCGTTCACATTGCAGGAAGCAGTTTATTTAGAGGTAACTTCTATTACGTATATGCTCATATTCACTTATATCTTCCTTGTTGCAACTGAATTTTAGACCGTTAGTCAGATCTATGCCCCTTTCATGGTGGCGCTCAGCATTTGCTCTACTACTACTGTCGAAGCATTGGTCATGACTCTGGATATTCCATTTCCGTAGAATTAGCATGAATTTCAAATTATTTTATTCACACTCCGAGTAAAGCTTGAGTGAGTTCTAGTGCGTATAAGACAATGTCGAAAGGTTTTATGTGTAATGGTGGTTCACCCTTGGTCGATCGATATTCTAGTGATATTTTAGAGTGATTGAAGAAGACAGCACGAACACAAACATTCATGCTCTTTCCCTCGTTCTTGCCGAAACTTCACTCAAGCAAAGATAAACCCATCACTACCCATAATACCTACCGATATTGCTGCGTTCGCTCCTCTAGGACAACAGCCCGCTAAAACAGCAGTATTTCCTGACCTAAATCCGGAGCAGACCATTGAATAGTGTCTCAGCGATTTTTTTCTTGCTTCCTGTGTCTCGTGTGTCTCTCCTACAACGCTTTCATTTATTTGCAAGTACACTCCTTTCCACAATATTCCTTTTCAGTAGATTGAGTTTTTGCACGAGTGGGAAACGACTCCGAAATGCAATTAAATTGAACATGTACTTTCACGCGCGTTTCTCGCATCCCTGTCGGCTTGTAACTGAAAAACCCTTTTTTTGGGAGTTGTAATAAAGCAATGACAGAAAGGTTCCGGCATGTGAGAATTGGCTAAATTGCTGTCGTGTCTCGTTTTTGCCAATTTCAACAGCAGCAAAGAGAAAATTGAATTTCTCTTTCAATCGTCAGATTTGGAGACATTTTCAGCGCATTCTTTAAGATTTTAGCATGTCTCAGCCTCTTGTAGGTCTCTTATAACAAGGTTGAATTGCCATCTCTCTAACACCCCCTCCTAATTAAAAGAGGAGTTCACCAAGTCTGGAGTTTTCATGTGAGAAAAAAAACGTTCGCACTCTTCATCATAACTGGCTACGTTTTTTTTGCAATAATTATTGGCTTTTTACGAAGTGAGCAAGATTTTAACTAGTACAAATATTGATATAATGTTGAAGCAATTGCTTGTTGAGCCTTTTTCATGCGTGATTACTTTTTATCTTAATTACGAAATCAAGAAACGTTTTGACCAAATTAATGGAGTTGGATGAGCGAATTTTGTCTCCTAACAGATTGAAAGCGAGAGTTATAATTAACTCGCAGAAATTTTCAATCTTGTTGATGAACCGTTAAGTCAGTTATCTCTGTAGATCTTAAAGTCTTGCAAGTAAGATAAACAGGAAATGGGACAAAGAAAACAAGAAAAACAGGAAACTGGAGTTTGTTTTGTTCTCAAAACAAAGGCAAATGCAAGTTGTGTAATATGTAGTGGGAGGTCTGGTTCACAGTTAAGGCATATTCTTGATGCTGTAAAGGATATGAACACAGACGACAAAAGCACGTCAGATTGGAACTTCGTTGAAGACAAATTGATAATACTTCGCTTTTGACAAAACGCCAAAAGGTTTTCTAGTTCTATAATTACAAATATAATTTGCACTAATACTCGCCATCTAACAGGAAATGCCTTGAATTCATTTACTTGAGAGTCTCGAAAAGACAATACCTGAGCCTTTTAATTTGAGTTATGAAAATGCATCCATAAAGATTTGACTATGATAAACCGTAAGTTAGGCGCAAGGCTACGAAGTCTGCTAAACATTAAAAACGCTTTTTGGATGTATCCCTTTTACTTTAAGGTCAAAACGGGATCCTGACTGCGTTTGCACCACACCTGATTACTTTCAAAACTCGTTCGGAAAGCTGAGTTGTTTACCCGTTTATGATTTAATGATAGCTAATTTACTTTAAGCACACAGCACCTACAAGGTTAGTTTTTTAAGGCAATGTTTTTCGTCATCAGATACGCATGGAAAAACTTTGATTGTTAGGTATTTTTAGACACTAGTAAAGGTGTATCCTGGCTAAACTTCACTCACAGATAATTTGCGTGATTAATGCGCGGGAAAAGTCCGCCTCTCGGTACACGGCTTGGCTTTGTTCACCCAACTTCCGGTCGAATAGGGCTCTTTGTGGCGGAGGTCCTAACTCGCTGAAACAAAAGTCTCCTAACGTTTTATGTCATAATTAGGTAACCAATGAATCGATCAAGCATTGTGTGAGTTGTCGTGGGTTAATCACTGCGAACGAACGGGAGACTGTAGTACTCGAAGAGCCCTCTGAAAAGTTCAATAACTGCTTGCATAAAGAAGGTGAGCCGCTTTATATTACAGTGCCAAGATAAACGAGCAACTAACACTTACGAAAGGTGAGTTATTGAAGTCCTTAGCTTTCGTTACCGTGAAATTTTATGCACTACTTTCATCAAAGTTGCAAAACAAAGGCAACTGATCTTAGCAGTCGCGAAAGAGCGGAAATCGATTTCTGTTGTCGTTTGGCCGGTTTTATAAGACTCAAAATCCATAACCATGTAACAGATTTTGCTCATTGGGTGGCAGTAATGATGAGAACGTTAATCACAGAACAGACATACAGGGCAGACGCACATTTTACAACCTTTGATGAAAGGATAGAGGTCGCAAAAGATGCGGCCGGAAAAGTATAGAAGCAGCTAAATTCGCGTCACTAAAGCTGTCCTCGGAGATGAAACGTTACGGTGAGTTCAGTGCTTCGTGCATGAACGAAACAAAATGCGTGGCTCTAAAAGCAGCAAGTAAGAAACACATAGTTGTCATCAGTCAGAAAAGAGATATCTTCATTCTTCGAAAACAAAGAAAGAATACGTGTGCTGTATAGCAGAAAGAAACCCGGCTGTGTCGAATCAACTTTTGTCCTTGTTTCGCCTTTCAACACAATCACTTGCCGGATTTACATGAATTTTCTAAGGTCTCTGCTGATGAGCGGACAGGTTTTTTCGCCGGTGCCGACGTATAACGGACATACAAATTAATGGATTACGGACTTTTTGAGTAGCTTGCAAGCGAGCATTGCTTCAGTACGTTGATTTAAGAAGTCAGGCCACTATTAGGATGCCTAGTAGTTGTCAAACCGTTTTGAAAACTTTTTTGGCCAATAATCGTCAATAAGTTACCCTGTACCATCAAAGAGTTAGAAGCATCGGCCACATGCATGCGTGCTTTTGAAACTGCACCTTCCCCTATTTATTCAGGGTTCTAGGAAACTAGAAACTGTTTCAGTAAAACTATACGTACTGAGTCCGTGGATACTTAAATGGTGACAGTAAGTTAGTATGCTAGCAATTCCGACTGAAATTCTTCAGAAATGTGAAGTTCTTCCGTTCCACGGAAATACCTAGCAGAGTCGAAACAGTAACTAACTCTATCACTGACCGAAATCGAGACCGACTGTAACTTCTCTTGTCAATACGTTTGTCTCGGTCGATTCCATCAATCATCAGTAGTCTACGACCAATTGCTAAAATATATAGCCAATTACAGCACTTTCGTCTCGTATCTAAACACGTTGGCTGATAAAGGAGAAAAGTCGACTGAGGTTTGAAACTGAAGTTAATTATGGCAGTAGAGAAAGGGATTGCGGACGATATTTTGGCAGGCAACAAGTCAAAGAAGCTACTTCGTCTCATTTTTTCAGTAAAAGTTTAGAAAATTGCTTGTCGCTGTTTATACTGATTCAGTGCTTTCTTGCCAGCTAAACATCACTCTAAGTGGAAATGCCGGATTTGATAAGAACTATCTAGAGATAACAATTGAGCTGGGTTGCTGACAAAAGTAAGTTACGTATGTTGCTTTGAAATGGCCCCTTTTCGTTGAAATTAAGATTTGCTCAGCTATGCAATATAATGGAATGTCGTTGCGTGCATTCGCTAAATTATAGGCAGTGAGTGCAAGATGGATACTTAAAATCTATTTAGATCTCAAAAACCGTTCAGGCAGGAATTAACTGACTTTCTCAATGTTCACGAAAGAAGAGGGAGTTTTTAAAACTATCGCAGTGACGAATCAAAGCTACACAATTCTTTGTCTGTGGACTTTTTCAGTTAATTACGTATAATAAGATCAACTTACAAACCTTTCAGCAAATTCTCAGGAGATGTTAAGTGCACTTTGAGGACAGATACGCCTTAAATGCACGTGAGAGGCCCCTATCCTACATCTGTTTTTGATCATTGGCAACTTTATAGCGTTTTGTAGGGAGGCAATCGTTGCACTTCAGTGTACCTGAACTCGTCCACACCCTAAAACGTTCCACCGTTTACGAAACTGTGCAGTGCATGATGTCATTTTTACTGTAAGTTTTTTAGTCGTGGCTTGGTTGTCAACTTGGTTTCCTATCAATTTGTCATCCATGTAGTGGTATAAGATGCACTGGCCGTCTTTTATAGCTCTTTCACCTTGTAGACTGTCTAAATAGGACCAGCTTGACCTCACTGTGTGCAGGCTCTTGCGTCAATGCTCTATCTGAGTACCACTGAATTACTGTGAAATCATTCGCTAACATAATTTGATTGAGCTACAGTAATGAACGAAGTGTATATCTAACTAACAAAGACCTCATCTTTCCATAGAAGTATATTGAAACTTGTTTTTATTCGGACAGATTAAGTTATGACTTAATTAGTTTAAATCTCGTCTATGCTAGATCAGAACATCTCGTACATATTTATGGATTTCTAGTCAGTATAACGGCCTTTCTTAGTTGTTTCGAACGGCTATATTTCACTGAGCTTCATCGAGTTTGAAAGACCCGTTTCTCCGTTACACCTCAAACGGAATAAGCTCGCTCGCTCGCCCGTGCCTCAAGCGGACGGAGAAGAGTGTGTAAAAATCTCAAGGACGTCTTCTCGGGAGGGAGTTTTTCAAGTTACAAAAGTTTGGACTTCTTCTAGTTTGAACTATTATAACTATGCACAATAACAACACCTCCCTAGAACGCGAAAAAAGCAAAGAGCAGAGACAGATAGGGAGATGCGCAAACAAGTTTTTGCCCAAGTCTCTTCGATATTTTATTTTTATTTCCTTGGGAATTTGATCCACCTACAGGTTATATATTCTGCAACGTAACCTAAGCATAGGATGCTAGACGTTTCCTTCCTTAACTTTAAGGACCATTAAGCTTAACATTTCCAAGTGGACATTTTCCAGCCTTTGAACATTTGAGTATATACTTCGTGCCTACTATGCGCCGGGTTAGGTTATTTTTGTATTGCATGCTGGGTACAGTGAGTAAACGAGTAGGCGAGGCAGCTAATTTTGGTGAAGAAATCATAGTGGAGCCGAAAATTTTTTAGATATATTATACCAGGCTGTTCCTGAATATAAGAGAAACGTTTGAAGCAAGAGAGGACAGATAAACAAGCAAAGACACGTAAAACTGGTAGATCTGGGAGATATCAGGCTGGAGGAGTTACAAAAATAGCTAAACATACAATACAAGTCAAAGACTAAATATACATTAAACGTGTATCAGACTTAATCCAGAGCAAGGGATCAATGTAGTTTTAGTAACTATACTATACAGTGTAAAGTCGGGCAACATGGATATCAGACCTGAGCAAGCAAAATATCTTAACAAGCAGACGGCAAACAAACAAAAAAGGCAAATAATTCACTCCCTAGAAAGAGGCTTATACCGACTCCCATATGTCAGACTGCATGATAGCCGTTCTGACTAACTGAAGGCATCACAAGAACAATCAGATAGAAAAAAAAGTCGAAATATGATTATGAGAGATTGAAATTAACTACTGAAAAAACACACACACAAACAGATGAACATTAGGACAAAACACTCAGAGCGGCAATTGGCAAAGAAAAACAGCCGGACTGGTAAAAGCCGAGCTAGGAGGCCCACAACAGAAGCTTGCAATTGCTAAAAACTCAAACCAAAATTCAAACTATGCCTGAAAGAATGTACTTTAGTTGTTGAACAAACTTAATTTACAATACACGGCATTAGTAGAAAGGTTGTCATCATATTTTAGTACCACAACTAAAAAACATGCGTGAAGATCTGGCATAATGTTTTTACAAAAATAACAATAAAGTAGAGAACGGACTGTTTTATGTTCAGTTCGGTTGTTCATTGGTTCACTTGCGTCCACAGGCTACAGCCTGTCAGTCATAATAGGTTAACCAGAAACAGTTTGGACTTTGTTTGCTTAACGGCTTGTTAATCACGCCAGGAAGTCTCAAAGTCCTGCCTTGGGAGTACGTAACTGTTTTCTTGTTCGAAGAAGTTACTGGCTTCATTCAATTTTACGTATGTTTTGGGAAATCGCCGTGAAACGCGGAATTCGCTGTTTGTTTAAAGTCGGTACTAGAAACAACAGCAAAGCAAATATCTCAAGTACTTAATGAGGACACATTGAGTATGATCACTGACAAAGTTTTATTGTCGTGGAGTGCCACCTTAACAAGCTCTGAGAAAAGTACGACCGAGGGATACAGAATCATTAAGAACATCACTCGATCCGGTTGACGTTACTCCCGTTCTCTAGTGTGAACAAGTTTTACAGCCGAAGGAATTTGTTAAAGCTGTGCCCTTGGGTTGCAGCGAATATCGCTGCGATAAATCTGCTGTGCTTGATAATCCAATATGCGACCCGGTTTTTGTCTTACAAAGCCAGTACAAATCTGGTACTCGACATCTGTTCTTAACTGTGATAAGACCCTTAGTCTTTTAACTTCGAAATCAGACGATTACTTGATAGGCGATGTTTTTGAGACCATCAAAGTCACGGAAACGATTTTCGTTTGACTCAGACTGTTTTAACTTTTAGACGTAAGTTCTAGAGGTTTTACCGTTGATAAACTCACATGACCTTAGCAGAAATAAAGGCCATGAAAAAATATTTCCTCAGTCTCAAGATAGCCACGATAAATAAGAATTCTACAGCAGCGAATTGAGTGCTTCAGCGACTCGAACGGCAGACTGGTTGCGGTCACAGCCATGCGCAATGCTGAGAGAACTCTTTAGAACCAGAGATCTGTAAGAACAAGAGAAGATAAGAAGAACTTCAACCTCTCCTCTTAATTATTGCATTACGTAACGTTTGTCTACCGAGCTACGAGGGCATTTCTTTAGCATTTTGCTTGATCGTGTTTCATACCATGGAACATTCTATAAATTTAAATCGCTGAAAAAAATTTTAAGAACTTGAAAATCCGGAAGGATCGAAAACGGCAGTACACAAATAAGTAACATGATAAAATAAATCCTTTATATCAACTAATTAAAACATGCCATGAAAACGTCTGTGGGGCATTAATAAAGAAAAATATTGCTTATTTCTATACGTCGTCGTGTTAAAAAAATTGTCCATGCCTTGCCATCTCCTATAAAGGCTTGTTTTATCGGATGTGTTATGCGACTTATCTGCTTGTCAGCACGCTTCCACCCTGTGTTGATATGAGTGAAAATGAAATGCAAAGATTTTGTATTCAAGCTGCATGACCCTGCAACGATCACTTTTAATTTTGCTCTTTTAGGCATCGTAACCCTATTTCTTCTTTAATCCAATTTGTCTTTCATTCAACGGGTTCTTCAAACAGCATTTTGAGACAATCCCTAGTCTCGAAGTTTTCATTGTTCCAACAGTTTTAGTGTCATGCAACCCAATAAACCGAGCTCTGCCGATCCTTAAAGAGTGTCAGTACCACCCTAGAATAAAAGGTCAACTAAGGAAAAAAACATATTCTAAACAAGCCCAAGACACTTCATCTCAGTACCAGCTCTTACAATGTTTTCGAATGTAAAAAAAAACCTAGACCGGCTAATTTGCAGGTTGGTTAAATGATGGTCTCCAATAAACCTCATGTCCGTTTGGTACTTTTTCATGCACGAGTCTTCCAGTAGAAAGAATCATTTTGTTTGGAATATTGAATACGCACCTGGTTTATGTACACAGGTATTACTGTGACCTTTCATTCACTAGAAGTGGAATATTTCCCAGGATATTCGTATGACTAGCCGGCTGTATAGCTATGATATCTAGTCATATAAATAAGAAATATATCTACAGGACGTTGTGTATTTCTTATTGAGGGGGAACAACAAAAGTACAAAGTGGTTCCATCAGTGACTATTTTAAAACTCTCTAATTTCGACTTTCCTTTGCCGTAAAAGACGATGAATATCGTTCATGGAGAGAGTTATAAAATAAATATGAAAACAAACGGGAATGGACCTTAATGGAATATAAAATCTTCACGCCTTTGCAGAAAGCCTAAAGTCATCTTTTTATCACCAATTTCTCCGCCTGCTTCTTCTCCAGAGGAAATCATTACCCGTGGCCTGGGTATCCTGTGTACCTACAGATAGCGAAATTTGCATCTCATCTTGTCGGGCGTTTAGTGTATCACGCACAAGCAATTATTATTTTACGCTCCCCGCGGCTCTAAAATCACTACTCGTCCAAACTGTCATCCCAGTTGATTCATAAAAGCCCCCCATGTTTGCTGAATCAAGTTCTGTCGCATTTGGTCGCCTGAATTTAATTTGGTTGTGTACACACAGTGGCATTCCTTCGCAGCTCAGCTTCGCGGAGACGCAAATAATTGGCAACGAGATTGCTGGCGTTAATTCAACGTCACGAACCCCTTAGCAGGTGTTTGTTTTGAAGGAAAATAGACCCATGGACAAAGCAGGAAACCCCTGACAAAGACGCGGACACTTTTTTTGAGCCATAATTACATTTTGGCACTTTCGGTTCCTTTTGAAGTGCAAACTCTGTTTTTCGGCAGTTTTAGAGAAGAGATCGACCCAGACAAAGCAAAATCTGTTTAAGAAGCTCTTGATCACGTTCAGAAAATTGCATGAGGCTCTAACCTGATCGAAAGAAAATATTTCGTCGAACGTACTGGAAAAAAGCAAGAAAGCTGACGACCGGAAACTATATTGTTTATGGAGATGCAAATGTGTATATTGTTCTTTTTCAGTTGTGAAAGTCAAGCAATATCGTTTTCTTTGGTTGTTTGAAAACGTTTGTAAATAGGTGGACATTTTCTAAACAAAATTCCTTTTTCTCTCCCCTAAGTCAAGGTGACAAGGATTGTAAAGGCTTAGCTGCTTTCTCAAAGGCTAGCCTTGGAGCAGATTTCAAGGCATCTAATATTCATACACCCCTCCAGGCCAATACGCCACTGTCAAGTGTTGGGTTACCGGTCTTAAAATGACGGTCTACTCTCATCTGCATGCCCCTGACTTGAAAGCGCTCCACCAGATGATTAAATCTATTGAAAGTTGACATATTGGATTTTTCTAATTTCGCAGTCGCTTTTCTCGAGTGCTTGCTGCTTTCTCGACAGACACACTTGTCAGCTTAAATCCCATCACACAAATCGGAAACTGGCATCGGAAGCGAAGGGTTTTGATGGCATAGTGGTTGATGTTCATTAGGGTGACTGGAGCCCCCCAAACGTGGGTCATCAATTACATCCATATCAAGTGTCTTGAAGGCTAGATCCAGTCCTGTAGTTTTTCTTAACGCACGTACAAAGCAAAGAAAGGAATACAAACATCCAACCTCCTGTCGCCGTCAAACTTGATCGCAAAATTAATGCAAAAAAAATGTTTTCAAAAAGTTGACAGCTTAAAGGAAAACGCGTCATCAACTGACGACCCCAGAAAGAAACGCAAAAATTGACGTAAACTGGACTGAACTACACCAGACTCAACTACACCAACTCAAAGGCAAGGCATGATAAACCTCTCTGGATTTATTAGCAATTTACTGAGTATGTTTAGTATGTTCAATATGCAAATCCAAAGACACACGAACAAACCTTTGTCTGCAGCCTTTGTTATGAACAGAATGAAACCGGAAGTCACATTGAGAGAGACTGTCTTCAGCAAGCAATATGGCGTTTTAATAAACAGATGAACAAGCTGCACTTTGAACGTGGAAACGTTCGCAATCAGGATTCCCAACATGTCACCCGAATGCTTAGAGTAATCTATAGATACCGGGTTATCGAGAAATTGGGTGTTTTTCCTTTTCACGCACAACGCGAACGAGGAAAACGTAGATATCTAGCAAAGCGAATCAGCGAAGGGGCGTGTTTGTGACGTCACAAATCACAATAACACAGATATGGGTTTAGTTCGTGGGCGGTGAATTGCATTAGATCGCTTTTGTGGCTCAAGGCAGTCGTTTATTGTCAACTCATTCGAGTGTTCCACGCGTGTCGTACAACGTTGTCATCAATCGCTCGCAAGCCGTGAGCCGTTACGAGCAGGGTTCAAAAACCAGAGTGTAACGCGAGTTGGTATTATCTGCTGGCTGAATGGATAAGTTTACTGGCCAATGTCTCGATCAGTAAGAATCCGGACTACTGCCGGAAAAATTCCTTCATTTCCTGCGCGTGCTGGCAGTACATTGGCAACACGGAACTTTTGTTCGATTTCTCTGGACATTCGAGAACAATCAATCGTGCAAGTTTTCAATTAGGCGACTGTATCTTTTCTCTCTTCGGTGTAGGTGAGAAAAACTTGTATATTATTTTTCTGCGGGAACTCCAGCTGTATGGCCTTCACCTCTAGCATTCTGATACTATATATAAACTGTATTTTGATTAACGCAATGTTAATTGATGAAAGCTTTATTCATGTTCATTTAGTCCCAAGGGTTTTCATTTGCTCAACGTACTTTGGGTTTAATTTTTCAGGTCGCCTGTTGTTTTCTCGCTCGCTGTGGCCATATGATGGCGCTCGGAATTCATTTGCTGGATGTGGGTGACTTCGAGGACGCCTGATCCCGGCGAAATTGATCCAAATTGTTTTACGAGACGTCCATTTGAATGGGGATCAATGTTTGATGGCGGTAGAGACAGCGGTCACTCTTCACGAGAACCCACTGGAGAAGACAATTGTTTGGGAGAAAAGGAGCGTGGAAAACGACTCAAAACATCGCATACGACCACAAAATAATATTAGTAAAATTGACACGATAGCGAAGAAAGATGAATATCACTCCGATTACTGTGTTATCGCGGCCGCTACGAAGCGGACGTCGACTACTACACCTCGCCAACCCATCTTAGTCGCAGATCGTGACAATCGACTCCGTTTATCGACACCCGCTACTAACAGGACATACAACGCATTTGTTAGGAGGCACACGGGAGGAACTTTACGCGCTCCACCGTCTCAAGTTGTAACTTCACAACCAAGACCCACAGGGCCGGCAACGCCGGTGCAATCGCGACCGACGTGTCGCAGTAATGTACTCCAATGCAAACATCATGAAGATGACGATATCAAGTTGTTTTGCTGTAAGCGGGACGTGGATGTGTTTATCGACTACGCAAGTTGTATGTGCGGGGTCAAAGCAGTGTTGTATCACTGCTCAAAGGATACCTTCGATGAAGGCAGTGCGGCAGAACACCCGTGCTCCTGCGGTCCCCCTCGGAAATCTTGCATCGGCAGATGGGGGTGTTTAGCGGCTTGTTCATTCTTTCTACCTTGCCTCCTGTGCTATTTACCTCTCAAAGGATGTTCCGAAGTATGTGTTTCTTATAAAAGACAGAAAATTGCAAGTAGGCAGCGGCAAAGAAGACCTAAAGATCCCGTCTGAAGTGTCAATAACAATGCGGGGCCAGGGTTAATTTATAATTTAGCTAAGCGGGTTCGTATCGAGCTCACAAATTAAAATTTGTCTATCAAATACATATGCCTTATTTATACCTTCCTTGTAAATATCAAATTTGTTTAAAGAAGGCCTTCTGTTTTATAACCGTGATAGTCAGCGCATAATTATGCGAAGCTCTCGGGGGAAAAATTAAATCCTTTTACCTTCTGTTGTCAATAATATTGGCTAAGTAGCCGAATTGATAGTAAAGTTAGATCAGCGTTTTCCTTTTAGCCATTTTGTGTTTTTTTGTGCAGTTTCTCCCCATGTGGATTCTTCGACACTATTTCCACAAACTGAAAACTTGTGTACATGAATTTTCTCAAAGATAAACAATTAAAAATTCTTGTACAGTTCACAGCGTTTGATGGTTAGCGTGTGGATGTCTGTAATAACTGTTACTCAACTCCCGCGCGCCCGAGTTTGTATCACTCCAAACAAATTGTGAACGCAACACAACGATATTCTTTAAGCGTCGAATGCACGGGTTATAAGTGATAAGCTAGAATTCACAGTGTTTGTGGTATCGGGCTTCATTGGCGTTAAGCAACAACTAGTAATATCAATATTTAAGGCTGAAGAATCCTTTGTACCTCCGCACAGCATGGTTAAATCTCGAAAAGAATCCCTCATGTTTTGACGGACACGGGGTGACTCGGGTCAATTTTTTTCGCTAAAATATTTCCTATTTAGAATATTGATGTACTTCTTTTACATATTGGGCTCTAAGGAGACGTGATCTTTGTCTCATCCGGACCGAGCCCTTTATCGAGATCCTGTAGACATTCATCATAGCCCACTTGCTGATATTTTCTGCTGAATGCATGTGGCTTTAGGATCGCGGACCAGTGGTTCATCAACAAAGATTTTCTTCGCTAAAGCCACAAAATGTTTCTCTTCGAAAGGCCAGCCAGGTTTCCAATACTTTAATTGGAGGATGGATATTGGAGTATTTTATTTAATTCTGTTGATTTGCCCAAAGCGAGGTGCTTTTCGCAGTATTGCTACATCTTCGCGAAGTGTGAATGTTTGTTGTTGTTGTTTTATCCCCATATTTCGAAAAAACCTCATTAAGATTTGTAACTTTGGCTGAATTATTTTAGAACTAAAGTTATTGCTTAGGCCTTTGTCACTGGGGCGGCTGGTGGCTAAACAAATTCCTGACTTATAAACCGATTAATGGAGGTTAAAATTTCTATCACAACTGTCAAATTTTAAGCTAGCAAGAAAGAGCTGTCACATGACGGCTAGTGTTTCATTCATTACCGCGGAACAACGTACGTATGCACTGTCTTGCTGCGTTAGTCAGAACCTACTACTTAAACTTATCGTGTTTTGCGGTTTTTGAGAAATCCATATTCATGACACGAGTTCACGATACCCTAAACTTCATGAAGGTCAAACATGGTGATTGATGTACCTAATTACCTTTCGCTGTCTACCGATTTCAGGGAAGAGAGAATTCAGAAGACTACACGGAGGGTAGACTACCGGGCAAAGTTTTACCTCACCAATTTTTTTAAAGCTGATCATCGTGTTGCCAATGCCGATATTTGGTGAATTATTTTAGTCCGTTGCCATCGATTCATTTGCGTACATTTGTTTGGTAATCTTGGGTTTAGCAGACGTATGTACTCTTCTGCCTGTCAGAATTTGCATTGGAATTTTTACGTTCCAAACAAAGCGCATTGAACGAAAGTAGTCCGTGTTTGCAGAAATTTGTCGTGAGCTAGCGAAAGAATTCAATCAAGGATGCTCAAACCATCTTGTTGTTTTCCGGTGTACCTGTGTTTTCGTGGTGCTATTTGTAACAAAACAAAAAAAAATCAAATCTTTATCCTCGTATCTATCTCTCGTTTCTTTGATTGTCAGTCTGACATTGCTAATGGAAGTGAACATTTACAAGAGCCTGAGAGAACGAGGATTTCAACATGAGTTTTCAAATCAACACAAAAAGGACAAGAGTACAAAAAAGACAAGATTTCAATACAATGGCTTAGCTTGATCAGATGCGGAAAGCATATGTGAATGTAAAATTCTATGAACCTTGAAAATTAATTTCGAGCAAAGAACCGTTGGAAATGAATATATCCGTTTCTGTGAAAAACGGTGTGAAGGGTCACGTTTCAAAGGGCGAAATTTACTCTGTAAGCAAAAAGAAAAAAAATGATTGTAAAAACATCAGGCGATGTTCGCTCGAATAATTACACTTCCCGTTATATTGACAAGGCGGCGTGAGAAAAGCTTATGGACAATGACGAGTTGGCGAGTCACTTTTCCGTTTAATAAACCATTAGCAGGAAATGGTTCATTACAAGTTGCCCGCAAGACAAGCCATTAGGGCAGAACTTTGTACTCAGTCTTATAAAGGAAGTTTGATTATATTGAGGCAAAGGGTGGACTGAAGTCTCAAGTAACTACTGGGAAACGCAAGTTACCAGTTTTTTCGATGTGACAGTTTGCTTTTTACAGTTGAAAATGAAGTGTTCAGGACTTCGTTTAAAATAATATTTTGAAAAACTCATGGTATTGTCATTTTTCTATTAATTTTAATTTAGCATCGTAGAAGTTCTTGTGTCCTGTTTTAGAGAATCAGACGTCACAATCGCTAAAATATTGATAACACCATCATTTCATGTCAGCTCGAGTTACTGATTTTCACTTTTTTCCAGATTGTCTGATAAAGAAGTAAATTGTACTTAATAAATCGAGCGGCATTTCCATACCGCAGGCTAGCATGTCAGTGTTAAGTTCTTTCATTACAAGCGTGTCATCTTCCACATAGTGAGAATTCAATGGCTGTAGTAAAAAGGGTTTTCTGCAGCACTGATTATTCCAGGAGCACATCCGTTTAGAAGAATGGTGAGATCAATGTTGCGAAGCAGACAATAAAAGCTTTGTTTCGCTCCGCGCTGCAGTAGGAGCATAAAATCTAAAAGTTTCCCATCTTTTACAAAAATACGGTAAATAGTCTGCGAGATAGGAAGTTCGTTATCTAATGAAATTAACGTGACTCTTTTAAGCTTCCTGTTGCATACTTCTGTGGGCTGACATCTAACCTCAGTCCCTGCAGTGCAGTCGAACTAGGCGCATGAATAATTTCCGGTCCGATTGTGTAATTGCGAGGAATTCAAAAAAGACAAATGGAAAAACTTAAAACAAGAATAATACAGAAAACAATAGGATAACACTACAGCCTTGGCTTAGAAGAGAAACACAAAACGGGTCAAAAGAGACCTTTGTTGAAATCTGTAGCTTTCGGTTTTTTGAAATCCGTGGCTTAAGATTTTTAACCCTTTTTCTCCAAAGATACCCTCGAGTTGTGAATCACCATTCCTTCCCGGGGGGAGGGGGGGGGGTACTCAAAAAAGTTTTATACGGGGAGGCTCCGCCCCCATGTCCAACCCCTTACCCTTTTGTATACCATTTTTTCAGAAAAGGCACCCCTTTCGCATAACTTTTATTGGAAAAAGGCACCCCTTTCATATACCTTCTTAAGAAGACTAAGGAATAAGTCGCTAAAACAGGAAGTCTTCTTGTTATTTTTTTTTTACGTAGCGCGTAATAAATTAAAGTGAAACAGTCATAAGTTGCGTCTGCTTGATCTGTTTTAATTCAAAGCCCTTTTT
>OMLO01001057.1_pt1 | contig 20429 bp, 9 predicted proteins | sample 1674811 | NCBI WGS metagenome assembly OMLO01 (sample SAMN06265003, study PRJEB25207) | coral metagenome | isolation source: Coral host | place: Mexico:La Bocana,Puerto Morelos, Mexico | collected 2008-11-13 | reverse complement strand
TTTGTGGATAACCCTGGAAAATTGTTCTCGTTGGCACCCCCATACCCCTTGGAAATTTCTATCTTTTAGCCCCCCCCCCCCCTAGGAATTTCCATTGACCATCCGTGGGGGGGGGGGGGATGGATATTTTCTGGAACCACACATTATGCTTTATCCATGTGAAGTGGTTGATAATGATATTATAAATAAAACCCCAATTTTTTTGTGTGCTTTGAAATCAGCCTCAGTGAAGGTCTCACAATGTTGAACATTTGATCTTTTTCAGGGAAAACGTGACCCTGTGGAATGAGCTGGTAGAGTTGAGACAAAAACATCAAAGGCAACAGCAGATAGTGAACAAGGTAAATATCTATTAACTGGAGGGATAGGTCAAAAATTGTTTGTGCCAAAGCTGAAAGAAATTTGCCTTGATCGGACGTTATCCACTTGGATTTTCTTGACATCATCTTCAGACAAGAAATATTCACATTGTCTTTTAGGAACTGAGTTTCTTTCTAAATTTCAGAAACAATATGACTGTAGTAATGTTGCATTTTTTTTGTTGCAGCTGTTCCAGTACCTGATGCGCCTTATTTATCAAAATGATAAGCTCATGAATAGGAAACGGTGAGTTTTAACCCTGGGTCGGGTTATTCAAAAGGTGGATAGCACTATCCATTGGATAAATCACTATCCAGCAGTTATTGCGGTTTGTTTTGTTACATATCCACGGGATAGCGATTTATCCAGTGGATGGCATTATCCAGCCTTTGAACAACTGGGGCCTGGTGTCAAAATGAAAATTCTCCTCACTGTAGTCTCCATTATTTCATATAGTATTAAATAGGAGAATTTGACTTTCTATTTGTGTTTTTATTTTTCTTGGATTGAGAGTGGCGGGATTCTATAAAAACTTGTAACTTTTTTTTTTAGGTTGATGCTCCAAGACAGTACAGAGGAGCAATCTTCTTCTTCTTCTTCTTCCTCTTCTTCCAAGAGAGGACGATATGAATACAGAGATGGGTCTGGACCCAGCAGTGGGCAGCCTCCGCCGAGCTACAGTGCTCAGAGAGTGAGTTTCCTCATTATGCTCTACGTAATATATGGAGCCCTGCCTGGAGACGTTCAGGGTGTAATTTCATCATTTTTTTGTTAAGGCTATGCAGCCTGTTTTGCAAGATTTCCTGTTTAATGAACAGATTCTGGAATGGTTCAAGATAAACTATCCAATACCAAAACGTAATTTCTTTGTTTGAATATACCAATGGTTTAATTTTGTTCTTTGCAGCCAAGCACTCAGACACTCACAATCTCTGATATATCAAACGCTTCTTCATCAAGTCTTGGACCTTGTAAGTTAAACATGACCTGTGGAGGCCTTGTTATTGATTCCTGTATTATTTTATCCAACACTTAACAAAATATTGGTTAAAGTCAACTGTTTTACTTTTTAAGCAAATTTGAAGGGTTTATTTTACAGGTACTTTAATTTCATGAGTTGTCAAAGAACTGCATCTTGTGAGCTTTTGCAAAGTATCAGATTAGTAATACAAATGTTAATACAAAATTAATGGCAAAGCAAACGATCAGTTTCCTATGAAATCACAGCACAGTGTATTATACATTGTACAGGAGAGTTCAGACTGGCAAAGCTTTATACAGTAAGGAAATGAACCAATTACAATATTAAATTTCCTTGTCCCTTTTTTCATTTTCAGCTACGAGTGGGCCACTAATAACTGCTCTACCAGATGATGACACCATCTCACATGCCAGACCGGTCATTAGATTCCCAGAGGAGTCAGTACCATCATCACAGCCTATTGTGTCCAGTCCTGTGTCTACATCAGCAAGTAAGGGATTGCATGCCACTTGAATGAAAAACCATCTTGAATTTGGACACATTAAAAGGGGGTCAAGAAATCCCAAATGGAGAAAGAAGGGAAAAGAGAATAGTAGTCCCTTCTTTGTCATAATTCCAGCTTACAAGGTACATGTCAAGTTTGCATATGAGCCAAGGGGCCCATCAGGCTGGAGCTTATCCCAGTTTTTCCTTAGCATGAAACAACTAGGAATATTTCTACTTCTCCCTGGACAAGATCTAGTTCAACACAGGGTTACCCCCATCAATTTCCTCCGGTACCCATTTGTACGTGTACATGGGCGGAGAGAGGCACTGTAGGAGTGAAGTGTCTTCCCTGAGAACACAATGCTATGTCCCTGGCTAGGACTCACGCTTGGACCACTCGATCTGGAGTCAAGCTCACTAACTATGAGGCCACCACTCCTCCCACAAACTGTATTGAGTAAAAAACTGTGCATGCATAGGGGTAGGGTTTGTATGCTCCCTAATTTCAGGCTAGGTGGCTGAGAAATTTAGGGTAGGGAGTAATATTCCACTCTAAGGTTATTCCAGCTTTTGCACTTGCAGTGAAAACTGCCAACAGTGGTTTTCAGAGTACTGCATGAAGAAAAGTTCTAAATATTATTTGTGTTTGTTTTTCATCTTCTCATTACAGCACCATCTTACCCACAAGCCTCAGTTGTACATGCACAGTCATCAATGGGTGTGGTCACTTTTCCTGAGGAGCAGACACCAACAACTGTTGTGCACCCATCGCATGTGGCAGAGCCTCAACAGTACGATGAGCATCATCCTAGTTTAAGAAATATTCCTTTGACACAGCGACTATCTCAGGAAGATATATCAGAGAGGTAGTGTCATTGTGTGATCCGTTGAACAGTTATTTATTATTACAGTGTTTTGGTTGCCGTAATGATAAATAATTTAAGTCAATGGCTCTATAGGAAGACCAGTGAGTTGCTGTTCAGCTTAGCTTTCTTAGACTACTTAAAAATTGTTGATCAGTACATCACATTTAGAATTTAGAATGAATAATTCTAACAGTTGAAATCCAAATGAAATAGTCTTTTGAAGAGGTGGTAAAGGCCCATTGCAGTTTTAAAATTTGAAGAATCAAAGAATAATTAACACATTTTCATGAACTTGAGAAAGTGACTTCCTTTCTTAACTGATTACATTGTGAGAGAAATGAAGACACTTCTGATCAGTATAACGTAGTCTCAACTGCCATCCAAAAAAGAGAGTCTTTCCATCTCGCTTACATTCTATTGATTCAAAATCAATAAAGCAAACGGGCTTGTAGCACAAATAATAAAAACCTACAGATTGCAACTCTGATGAACGTGAACAGAAGCCACCGAAAATTCAAAAGGGGAAAAAACAGTTCAGATCACAAAAACCCTAGAAAATGACATAATCTACTGTGTAGGTACCATGGTTTCCTTATTATCTCACTTACCACAGTTTAATTTCTGTCCTATTAGCACCTTCCCTGGTGTCTTAGAAATAGAAACTAATGAGGAAGATACTTTAGGAAGGTAATGCCACGAAGCCATTGTAATTATTTATCATTACCATAATAAGGTCATGATGATAAATGATTCAATAGTGGTATTGTGTAGAGGAAGTTGAGAAGGTTTTGTATAATGTAGAGTGTGTATGTATTATATATTTCAACTGTTTTAGAGAGAGTGTATGTACATGTATTTTTCATTTTGTAGTCCAAACTACTTTGTCAGTGAAGTTGTAAATTGTTTGCTAAAGGTAGTTTAGAAACATCGGTTAGCTAAGGAGGCTTTTTCAGGAAGATAATCTTGACCAGTTTAGTAAGGTGTCGTTGTGCACTAGAAATATAACTTTCATGCATGAATTTTAATATAAAAGTACTTTTGGATGATCTCACAGTTATATACAGTATGCACCCAAGGTACAAAAAAAGTCTACAAAGTTCTTGAATGATATACATGTGTACCATGCCTTTCTAGTTGACAATGTACTGATTTCCTAAGAAGGTATAATTCCATGCCCCTCAGTTTCAGCTGAAAAGTAAAGGGTTTAAAAGCCTCTTTCACTTTCCAGCAACAGAAAATCTATTTTTTCCTGATTGTGTTTCTGTCTCTATCATTCCAGGAATTTCATTGGTGACCAAGTGGACTACATTTCACAGAACCTTGATAACATCCAGTATCAACTGACAAATCACCCTCTGATGATGGATAATAGTTTTTTCTATGATATATTTGGCCACGAAGGAGTCCCTCCAGGCCAGGTAAAATTATGTAGTCTTGAGTTGAGTTATATGTAAACAGACTGAAGTGTTCATGAACATCAGAGAACTGAATAGTTACCCAGGTAACTCTTAAGAGTCTCTAGTTTAAAACATTCCTTTGTACCTACACATGTAACATTCTACAATATTAGTACTATTATGACTTTTAATTTGCCTATAAAATGTTGAAAGACAGTGATCTTGTGTGCATTCACAGAGACTGCATACATTTTAACTTAATAAATCACATGATGTTTGGAGTGCACTTTATAATATAGATACACTGTAGGTACCCACACCCACTCTGATTGGTCAAAAACCCATGTTTTGTCAGAGTAGAAAAGTGCGGGGTTTTTTTTTTGATACATTATCTCTATACCATAAAGCAAATGAAGAAGCTTAAGCCATGTACAAATGTACATGTATTACACTGTGATAAAACACTCCGGACATTTGAGAACACTACAGAAATGTTGAAAGCACTCACTTGCGGCTCATGATTTTTACATTTCCCTTGTGTTCTCAAATACTCATCATGCTTTATCACAGTTTAATACACAGCTTAGGTTTCTTTTTGTTAGATAATGAACTCAAACTGACTTGCCATAGAGCACTCAGTTCATTATGTCAAGAAAGTAATTGTGATGTGAGCATGGTACAGACATTTTTAAGAACACAAAGTAAAGCATGAAGAAGCAGAAGGCACAAGTTTAGTGTTTTGAGCACCATGAAAGTGCTTAATTTTCTATGCTACATAACTCATCCACATATTGGAAGCCTACAACATGAATGTACAAGGTTTCTCAAACATCTTACAAATCAATTTATGCTGATGTTTCACTGTATGTTTCTGATTGTTAGGATCCCCTGGATCTTTTAGCTGACCGTGCTGCGGCGAGTCCTCTGCCAGGGCATACCCCTTCACAAGGTACTACACATGAACAATCATCACTCATTTATCAATTGACCAATTAAAGATCTACTTGAGACTGAGATGAAGTTACTCTGAAAAAGTAGGCAAAGTGCAACTTAAAGTGATTTCATTCTGTAGGGATTGTTAATTTAATTCAGTTTTTGCCACAAGCATGAGTTTTCAGTTTTCCTATATTTACAAGTTACTATATTTCAGAACCTGAACATGTTGTCCTGATGATGGGTAGCCTTCGTTAATTTTGTACTTGTACCTATCTCTTTTGTGACCAGGTGTCACAAAAGAGCCTTTCATAGGTATTAGAGCTTCCACAAAGATTGTTCAAGCTTTGTGTTCCAAATTGTTATGTTATAGGTCCAGTTTTTTGCCATGATGTAATAGCAATAGCAAAGGTAGTTGTCTTAAAATAAGGCCAGAAATTTTAAATTCCAACTCAAACTCGAACTTTAGTTCAAAATTCTAGCTGGACTTCATGAAACGTGCCCACAAAGAATTTTCAGTTTCTGGCTTTTGTTGACAGACCCTAGCTTGTAGAAACACTGACTGTTATTAATAAAAATTACTACGCACTAGTATATCAATAGTGAGATTTTATTTTGTAATTACAAGGTAAACCATGATTTTTTTTGCCAGGTCATGAGCTCGTGCAGTATGGAATGCAGGGATCTGGCGCTAACAGCAGCTCTCCCCGGGGACACCCGAGATCCAGAGAACGTGAGGACCAATACGGACGAAGAGAGTGGGCCCAAGGACAACAACATCCTGATTATGACGTTGTGCAGCACCTATTTAACGGTTGAGATATTTGAATGGACGTTCTTAACCGTGTAGCTTAAATTGATGTTGGTGATGGTTTTAAAAGTGTAGTATTATTTTATTGCATTGGTTATAAGCAAAAGCTCTCTTATTTTAGTCGATATTTTTGTCAGTATTGAATTTAGCAAAACAGAGAAAAGCTGACGAGATTTTTGTTGACGTTCACACTGCGTATGAGAGCCTTATGGGCCAATAAGACTTGAACGAAGTTTAATGAAAAGCGCGGAAAATATCGCGGGGCGCCGGCCACAAAAAGCACTACGACCCAACCAGAGCTTATAGTGGCAAAACGGCTGCCGGTGAAAAGCACGGGAAAGTCGCGTTGGGAGTTGTGATTGCACTGTTTGGTTAGGACATACTTCGTCGTAAACCAATCACTAAGCTCAGCTATCGCAAAAACGGGCCAAGATAGTAACTTCTTGAATTCGCCGGAGAACCGCTCCATCGCTTATTCAACCAGATTATTACCTTGTAATCGCACTTAGTATTTTTAAAGCATTGTATAATAGAACAAAAATTACAAATGTAACTTAGCTATTACTGCAGCTAATTAAAATTAACAGGAGACTTTAACATACAATAGGCTAAATTGAAGTAACAAAACTTTTAAATGTATCTACTTGTATATGATGTTAAGAACAAATGACATTTTAGGACCTCGCTCTTAATATTCAAGAGGTAGGCTTTTTAATGATTTAAGGGATTGAACGTTTGCTTGTTAGAACGAGGTGTGAAGTAGTAAAAAATATAAAAAAAACAAAAGTATAAAAGTATCTAATACCCCTTTCACACCAACTTAACATGTTTAATTAAACCAGGTTTAACAAAATGAAAATGAGCAAAAGAAAACTGGTAGACTCAATTTTACGCATGGTTCTACTAAGCTTTAATGGACGCATTCATTATGCCAAACATCAAGCCGGCAAACCTCGGTTAGAAACTTCTATGGCGAAAAAAAAAACTTTTTAACTGTGTTGAACAAAACAGCTTTTAAACATGTTTAAGTTTTGGTGTGAATGGGGTATAAGAAAAATAGTGGTAACAATGTTTGTGTTTTCTTGTGTTATCTCGTTTGCCCCGTTATTAACCCTTTGAAACCGAAATGTTTTAACCGTTTAATCAGATTCTTGGCTGCCATGACATTAAGTGGGTCTTATTTTTGCTAAAAGAGCCATTATTTTATATATTTTTTTACTCTTGGGCATGCGCATAAGCCAAAATGTGGAGAATGCGTCGATATCCACAAGCGACCGTTATGCGGATAGATCTATCCTAGCTAAATTAAATGCTTATAAGTGGTACAAGGGGCACGGGCTTTAACGACGAGTTTAGGCGTGCTTAGGTTTCCGCTTTACTTCTGTATTCGGATCAGCCTCAGTGGAGAGGATTGTTGCGAATTACTTACTTCTCTTTCTTTTGTCATGACTCAATTTTCCAAAAAAAACCCGTACACTGCAGGCTATAAGCGGTTTACAAATTTCAATTGCACCGCCCACCGGTTAGCTCAGTTGGTAGAGCGTCGGACTACCGAGGTTCGAGCCCCAACACTCCGGGTCTTAAAATAACTGAGGAGAAAGTACTGCCTTTGTGACATCTGCAAGTGCTTAGACTTTCTAGTCTTCTCGGATAAGGACGATAAAACCGTAGGCACCGTCTCACAGTATTGGTGTGGGACGATAAAGAACCCACACACTGTTCAAAAAGAGTAGGGGACGTAGTCCCCCGGTGTGATGGTCTATCACCTATTCTGTTTTGGGGGCACCTGTGTATCCAACTACTGTATTCATTCTAATAAGATTGTGAACTGCGTGGCTGCAATAGACCATTTTACAGTTGTCTGCTCAGTGACCTGGTCTCTGAATGGCAGTGAGGCTAGAGGTGACCTTGTTTTGATACAGACCTCACTACTTTTGTTGTGTAAATCAAGTTGTTCTAATGCTAATTAGGTGTATTTACATGACAAATGCAGAGAGGTCTGTATCAAAGCAAGGTCACCTTTAGCCTCGCTGCCATACAAAGGCCAGGTCTCCCAGCACACAACTGTAAAATGGCCTATTTGCGCCTAAATAAGCAGTCTGGCAAAGTCCCCCACAAAAATGTTGTAAAGCGCTTTGAGCTTTAGGTAAGCGCTATATAAATCCCTGCATTATTATTATTATTATTATTATTATTATAAGAATATTGCTTCGACAGATGTCTTTCCACCCAACAGAAATACAGTAGGCGTAGTCAGCGATCGCGTGCTGCGAAAAATGCACGTAAGTCTTGTACGCGCACTCCTGGGTCTGGTGCCTAAGGATTACACGCTCTCAGTAATGGTAATAGGACTGAGTGGAGTCCAATATACACGGAGCGGGAATACGATTTGTTAATCATGAGTATGATTACAGACAGAATTGGATGACACGATTTCTTGCTATCAATTAGTCACAATCATCGCAATTTCCAAAAAAAAGGTGAAAGTTTGCAGATTAATTAGTGCAAAATAGAGCAGTTTATGCAACAATCAGATTTGAGGGAATTGTAATTGTTATGATTAGTACCTGAATACTCCTTTAACTAAAAATGTTCAGATGGACATGCAGGATTTTAGAATTAATCAACTGGTTCCCTGTTGAATCTGCACTCCAAGCTTGGTTTCCTCGTCAACGATCCCTTGAGTTGATGTACTATCAAATTCCAGTCACTGATATTCACTTCCTTGATCAAAAATGCATCTTCGAACTATATCTGCCTGGAAACCTCATTATTCCTTACGGTCACGATTCTCTTTATCAGCATACCGTAACATTTCATTTTGTCCCATCGCACCTTCGATTGGAAAGCAAGTGTTGTTTTTGCACGCATGTTTCCAATATCTTTCTTATTCAATCATATCATGACCACTCATAGGCATTCGTTTATGCATTCTGCCATTCTCGTCCGCAGTGCTACTCGTTTCAAAATATAGTTGACCCTTTGTTTCATCGACCACGTGACCAAAAGAAACGGAGGCTCTGGAGGCCAGAAGGGCATCCTGTGCATGGCGTATAAGACTGCAGACTCAGGACTGTGATTCCCCGCCAGTAACTGGGACTAGTTACATAATTTAACGGCAGAGTTTCCAGATAACGAGAAACCCCAAAACCTGTCCACATCGTCACATTCGATCTCGCATAAAAAGTTCAGTTCGTCCGAGAAAAGTTAATTTCCCAGGCACACGGGTGTCATGAGACCGAAGTTACATTTTGCTTCTGTTTGCAAGAACACACAGGATTAATGACTAAAGCAAGTTAATGACTAGGCACTGCAGACTAAACAACACCACGAAGAAAGAAAATAAATTAAATTTTTATTTTATTTTCCATAGTGGTGTAAATTATTACGAATTTTGAAAGCACTTGACGTTCATTATTAATTACGGTATCAAATTATTTCACTGCTTAGTTTAAAAAAAACGTATATTTATATGTTAATTGTGTCAACGCAAGTGTCATTCCAGAAAAAAAATGACCTAAAATATAATATTTTTAACACATCTTTATTTGTTTGTTTTTGCTCTAATTAATGATCGACCAACTGATCATGAAAACCTCGGGCATTCAGATTTTCAGCCCTGAAGACGAACCGGTAAATCGCCTCGCAAAATATAAACATGACTTGCTATTGGTCTGATCAACTGTTTAAGGAAAACAGCCGACATAATTCTCATATATTATTAACAAGTGTTTAAACACAGCTGTTAAGATCTCTTTTGAGCTAATTTCAGCTTGTAAAGCAACAGAAGCAGTTGAATTTATTACCTCTGTCACACCAAGAAAAGCTGGTTAAGCGCAATGGCTGCAAAATATCACACGCTCTGGGCTCAACCTTGTACAGTGGGGCGAAAGAATTTGGATGTGTATAGAAAAGAAGGGATGCTTTCACAGAAACCGGGTAGGTCTTTGGTTTGGGGTCCCAAGCGCAGGCTGACGGCAGTGAAGGAAGGTTTGTATAATCCGTGTCTTCCCACTTTAAGACGAATGGATATGGATGAAGTACTAAGAAAGCTCACGGATGAGCATTCTCGCCATTCGACGCCATGTAGCAGAGGTGATTACGAGTGGCTGGCAAGTTTTAAAACTCGCATTTGTGTAGTATATCTATGATAGAGTCGAGTCCTTTGTTTCCTTGGCAACCAAGTAGTTATACTTGTTAGAGTAACAAATTTCAGTACTAGTATTTATTATTTACCTACGAAACCCACTTTTTTCGTATTTAAAATTCGCTTCCCCCTGGATGCGATGTGTTGTGAAAATTTGGAAGATTTCACCGAAGGAAATACAAGAAAATCACAAAAACGGCAAAAACACATTTATTTGGGCATTTATAATTCAAGGTTACAACGCAAAATTTTAACATAGATGATAATAAAACACTATTCAATCATTGCTTATTGCTGATAAGTTTGAGAGGACTGGTGAATGCAAAAATGGCATTAAAAACATAACACTTGCGCAGGCAACGCCATAAATGAGCCACCTTGATTGAATCTTTGTTGTGATCAATCGAACAGATATCGAAGATCTCGATTCAATAAGTAACAACGGTTAATGCTAAAAATACTATGTTTTATGTCCATTTGTTCATTATATAGATAAGGAAGCAAAATTGTATAATGAAGAAAAATAGTCGCTATAGATGAGAACAGCGATGTTCGACTAAAAATGTTGCTATGGTCAAAGTTTTTTCGCCAGTTTACTAGTGCCAGTTCCCCTCGTAGTTACGCGGTTACTGGCAGGATTAACTGTATCATTACCATGATATCTCATTGAACAAAAAACAAAAGTGATTACTATAACACGCTGTTACATTGTTAACAACCTGGACACGGTTCAAATCAAGTCATCTGTTGAGGAGACGAGAGTTTAGGCCGCAAAATGTCGCGTCATCTTCAACTCGCGTTAAGCAGTCGCTATTACGATCGCCAAGGGATCAGGTTTAGTCAACACGACACTGTCAGGCCGCACGGTACAGACTACGGCTACTCGCCTCCGCGACGGATGCTGGCTGCAGTGAAGGAAGGCATGATTCATCCAAAGCCGCCGACTTATCGGGAGATGGACCGCGACAGCGCACTGTGCAAAATGCCGATTGAACATTGCAGGAATTCCACATCGAGATCAGCTGGTGAATATGGAAAATTATTGCCCTTGCAGTTAAGATATCAAACCGATTAGATAGCGTTAGGTTACAATTAAGTATTGCTAGTTTTCGGAATATTTCTGATGATTTTTCTACCCTTATACGAACAGGATATAAGGCGAGCAGCGGGCTTGATTTCTGTTTGTAAGCACTGTTTGTAAGGATTTCAACTTACATATAAAATCCATCTTTTTTGCCCTAACTCAACCAAAAACATACCACGCGTCTATAACGTATAACATACTAAATTAGCACTGCCACAGTTTAACAATTGTTTGGTTCCCTTTCAAAAATAACACTCAAAGTAAATAATATTATTTGGACCTAAAATATATAACCTTGAGTACACGATTATTGTTTTCGGTTCGGCATACAGTTAGTTCATTCATTCTGTGGATTCTGTGGAAATTCAACTTGCTTTGTACTCAGAAGACATGAAAATTCCTCATTATGCTCTAAAGCTGTTACTATGATCAAACAGTCTTGGATTTATCGCAATTATAAAGTCGCTCAGCTCAGAATTATATCTCCGGTCTGAAAACCCAAAGCTCAAAGCGCGGCTTGATGGAAAGCGACAACACAAAAGTCCATAGCAACAACGCGCGCGCACGCCTAGCCCAATTCGCGGCATTGTCGTCGCGCGCGATTTACTCGGATTTTTTTGGTATCAAAAATGAAGTTGCACAGACCGGCTAAAAGTTTAAATGTTTCTCTACACGTAATATCTTGGTTTAAAAAATCCAGTATACTAGGAGCGACGAAACGGTCAACCATGTTCGATGAACGATTCGATATTTTTTTTCAATCGTTTCGGCTGGGGCTATACGTTTCTTTTATAGCATTCCGCCTGTTATTTTATTACGTTGAAGGTGATGACAGTTTTGGCAATCACTGTATGGCATTTTGGCTTCAAGACAAGAAACGTGGAGTCGACTCCTAGTCTAAAGCTTCTAGTTGTAAACTGCTTGTCAAAGCTAGAGTCACAATAGAGCCCGGTTAGCATTGTAGCATGATTTCTCGCATGAATAATAATCCTTTGCTTGGACGATTTTGACATTCTTGACCTCTTTCGGATGACAATATCGAGACAATACAAGCAAATACAATAATTTCAAACATTTTCAGTGCGTACAAATTTGGTAGTTTTTCATTTGCGTGAATTCTTTTGAAGAATTTTGGTGATACATGAGTATATGTCTTTTCTCGGGGTAAATGGGTTTGCCGAGTCACTCGTTCAACACCAAAAGCACTTTATAGTTTTTAATGCCCTGTTTATGTCAGACAAGACGAGTAAAATACCAGCTTGCAATACAAAAAGCTGCATTTAAATTAGAATCTAAACGTTTAATTTTTATCGTAAAAAGATTCTCAAGAGAACTATAGCGCACCAAACTTGTCTTCTAACAGGAGGAATCAAGACCAACAAAGGTGTTTTTGAACAGCCATCGATCCTGCAGTTCGCAAACTAAACATTTAAATGTTTGATATCTGGATGCAAATTTGCTTTGGTAAGCGACTTTTGTCGCCTAATAACACAGTGTTTTCACACAACAGCTAATTTAATAACTCGGTATGTAGTCACTTTAAAGTACAATTCCCTCGAGATTGGCCTGTTGCTTTGGCCTGTTGCTTTCTCTGTATTATGCTGTTACCTTCAAACAGCAAGGTACGTGACCACTTCATGTGCGCCCCTTTCTTTTATCAACGCCTTGAAGTCCTTGAAGTGAATTCTATGCTCTTTTAAATCGACATGCGGTGAAAAGTGCAAACGCTGATTGACAAAAGAACCGAATTGTATGTCACAGACATTACGTCACAATCGCCATACCCGTTACTGATTGGGCTAAATCCATAATCCATTAAATAAAGTTTCACCTGGTGTGACAAAAGGGAAGGCTTTTCTTTATTTATAAACTGCACACCAATCTTCGGTAGCTTGGCAAATTTCTTGACCTCAAGTCTTTGCGTTGTACGCGTTTCGAGACTCCATGTCGACCGCGATTCAAACCAGACTGCACCCTCGCTTCAGGGACCGATCTAACATGCTGGCTTCGGTTAAAGAAGGGCTTTATCACCCAATGCTACCAACATTCCGACGAATGGACATGGATACGGCCGGGCATAAATTACCCGAAGAGCACTCGCGTACCACAACACCATTAACAAAAAGTAAACTAACTAAGACTAAAAAAAAGACATGGCAGACAAGAATCTTTGTCGAACAACATATTAAACACTTTATTTTTCTTTAGACGATTTTAGGAGCAGCACTATAACGTTGTTCCAACCAGCTGATAAACCGTTTTCAGGCACGGTAAGTCGATATCACGGTTATTCCTCTGTATGAAATTGCGGAGTATTCTGAGCTGTTCCAGTGTTGCAGGTTAAGAACGTTATTAAATAGGTGCAAATGTTAATAAGTGAATGTTTGCTTTCTCTCCAGCGAATAACAGAAACAGGGAGAAAAATACAGTCTACGTCCTACCAACCCATCGAATCTGGGTAAGCCTTTATAAGTTTCTAGCACCGGGACTACAGGCCCGGCGTGCGGATATTGCGCATTTTGGGTCATATTGCAGTGCAAAAAAGACAGTAAAACCGTCTAAATATGGTTAACAACGAAAGTAAAATCATTTATTATAATATCCCTGTAAAAGTTTTGTGGGCTATTGTGCAAGTGTGAGCGCCGGGTAACCTTTGATGTCACGTCAAACAGAGTAAGCTAACATTCTTTTCGCCAAACGCTTTCATGGTTTGTTTACACTTACCGGTGTTTCTGTTGACAGGAAAAATTTCACAGAATGCTTGATCTCCCAGAACAAAACACCTAGCTTATCAGATTAGCACAAAGAGAGTACGCTGTTTACAAGTCAAGCCAAGCAGTTCCAAACTACAGAGTGTATATAGATCGGCTCATAGCGGGAAATTTTGCATTAATAAACAACTTCGCACAATAAAACGTCTATACTTTTGTTTGAAAAGGTTTTCTATGTTCTTTATTTTCACTCAGTACAGCGATTTTCTTTTAGCTTTTGAAAAAGATAGGACACGATTAATTGAAAATTACGATGTCGTCGAGTTTTTTTTGCGAATCGCTTAGTTTTGATTGGCTCATGGCTTAAAAGTGATCTTACTGTATTTCATTGAGATCACGAAAACAAGACAGCAACAAAAAACAAACAAATCAAAACGCTTCGTGAAAGGACATTGAATTTCATAAACTTGAAGTTATGATTAACAGTTATTCCACGCGATTGAGACATAAGATTTATTGATTCGGAGGGTGGTTGTTTAACCAAGATTGTAGGTTCACTGGAGAAAATAGCCTCTATCTGTGTTCTAATAGGAGTTTTAAATTCTGAATTCTTCTTGTGTCTTTATAGTGAAAGAAAAACATAATAATTTAAAATCTTTTTCTCGATGTCTACCCACAGCGGTATGGCGGAATTTTTAAAGCGATCTATGACGTCGCAGTCTCAGAAGCAACCTTCCCCTCTTCCTCCAAATGGTAAGTCTAGCTTTGGTGTCAACACAACCTTTCAATGAAACCAGTCTAGAACTACCAGAGAAAATCAAAAGCACTCGAGGAAATTTGGCTCGCGTTAATGTCTAGCGCAACAACTCTTGGGAAGAAACCGGATAAGCCATGTGGACAGGGAAAGTTCTAGGAAGTAGTAACCTTATTGGGTTGAAGGGTGGCAGAGAGTGAGAAACAAGGGCTAGTTTGCAAACAGGCTCCCGGGGAGGACGGAAAAATTCGGCGAGGCAACTGAGGGGACGAGGGCGAGATATAAGTGCGGGAGCCTGTTCGCAGGTTAAACGAGGGCGGAAAAAGGAGGGTCTGGATGGGGCTGCTTGAATCCCAGCTCTAAATTAAATTTTTGGGGATTTGTTAGCTTTGACCAGTAAACATTTCAGTTCATTTTTCAGCCGTAAGTAAATTTTGCAGATCTGTGGTCTCAGCTACCAGTCAAAAGCGCATCATTTCTCGGCTGATAGTTAAAACGCTGACAAACACTTAGCTATCAATGTTAACCTGGAAGGAAGGTTCTAGGAGGTAAAACAAACGTAGGTAGCGGAATTTCTTAGAAAAGAGCATACAGGAGAACCAAATTAGTAAATAATTAATAACTATTACTGGAACTAAGAGGGAGGTGGGAGGCACAAATCTCTGACCTCCTGCCACTGTCTTTCCTGGAGGGTAAAAAGAAAGAGCCACACCTCCTTCTTCTTATTTCTTTAAACCGTGAACAAGCACGTTAAACAAGTCCGACATAATCACTGGCTAAACCATTGTTTTTCTAGAGCCGTCAGAGCCGTACACGTTTATGCCTGAACCGTACCTAAAGTATTCAGCTGACCAAATCAAGTTCAACGGGTATGCTACAAGGTATCTGTCACCGAGGGAGACTGGGTCATGGAGGGTGAGTAAAGTTAATCTCATTTCTTTGAAAAACGTATTGCCATCAATGTAAACTGCAGGTTCTCAAAACCAAACTTTGATTCAAAGCTTCCGACGCGAACATTCCTGAAAACATTTCTTTTTGTGGAAAGAGGTTGCATGACAATAGACAAATCCCTTATGGGTTTTGGTCAATGGCGGAAATAGTGTTCTATATAGCAAGTGACGTCATGTAAAGAAAAGTTCTTAACTACATCTCTTTCCTTTTTTACAGTACTCCCTGAGGCAAGAACCCTTTATAGACCTGAGAGGGCAACGTCCTATTCCTGCCACAATCTAGTAAGTTACACAGAGCAGCGACACAGGTTTCTTGAGTGGTGTTTTATTTGTTGTTGGTTATGCTGTGTAATGTAGTCATATTCACCCTGCTGTGGAAGAGCAAATGTTTTTCACGGATACTTTCTACTTCGTAGAATTCTTGGTTTGAAACTGGTAATTACACCACTGAGATGGTGGTAGAGATTTACCAACCTAACTGCTCTGCATTTTAAACTCTTGTATTCATGCAAATCCATTAATAGTGAAGCTAAAGAAGAAGTGTTATTAATAACGAGTTGATGAAATTAGCCTTTGAGGCCGGTATAGTAACCAAATTATTAGTAGAAACACTCGTGGCACAAATGCTGATTCGATTTCATGTTTTTTTCCCTTTTTGTTCTATAGTAGTCGTTACCGCGATGCACATCCAAGAGCCAGGTAAGATTTTGTAGAAGGTAGCAGGAAGGCTCTTTCGGCGACACAAGCTAAATCTCTCATTTCTTGACCTTATTATTCCTTAAAATAATATTATCAGGTGATCTGCTAATAACAACAAATTCCGTGGATCCATAGTAGCAAAAATTGTCACTTAAGAACCTTAATGAGTTAAACCTTTCTCTTGTTTGACTAATTTTGTGTTAATGATGTTGCCCCTTTACCTTCTCATTCACTACCAAGACTATGATCAACACCAGACTTTTCTGTACTCAATTTAAAATGTTATGAACTTGATCGAAGTACTAGCCTGTGAACAGGTTTTGGCTAGAACTGGAAGGGCAAAAAAAACTGGTTGAGAGTCAAGTGGCCCAGAGGGGAATGTGCCAGGAGGAATGTGGTTGGGGTTGGGGCATTTTTCCTCTTCTGTCTCCCCTCCTTTTCTCCTTTCTTTCCACTTTCTCGTCACCTAATCTGTGAAAGTCAGCAAAGTGTCTAAGCTGCATTTCAATTGGTTGACATTATTGCTTTGTTCTCTGCAGTGTTGCTGCAATGCACTGGCGGTGAAGCTTTCTATGTGTGGAAAAAAGAGCTCAACGGCTAGTCTACTGCTTTAAAAAATCCACAACAGTTTTCCCTTTCACTTTACTAATGCTAATTTAGCCTGCGTAGCTTGGTGGTTTAATAAGCAATTTGAGGCTGCTAAGAAATGGCAAAGCTGCAAAAGTGAGCGGTGAAGACTCTAGGAACCTGGTAGTGAGACCATTGAGGCTCCTCAAAGCTTTGCTTAAAAAAATTGCTTAAACCACCAAGCAATGTAGGCTTATAATAATTCAGCACCAGAGTGGAACTTTTGCCGTACATATGAAAGTGCTGTGCAGTTAAAATTGTCACAGACATTGAACATTTTGGATAAAATAGAATATTTTGGGAAAGTAAAACAAGCAAAATTGATAATGGTGATAGATGTGTATACACATATATGTATATTGATATATCACTACAAAGATGGCAACTTTTGTAAATAAAGAGTTATCACAACTGTCATGGTAGTGTTGATAATAGCTTAAAAAGACCTAGCCTAATACACAACAAGCCCAACTATTGTTTGCATGCGAGGCTATAAAAACCTCTATACTTCAATAGGTCTTGTACCTGATTATGTCACACACTCAAAATTTACCAGCAAGCCCTGTTTGAGACATTTTTCAAACTTCTGGCACATTCATGTTATTTTCACCAGGGTATTTTCTTAAAAATTCATCTTTGCTTCTCTAAGAATTTGTCCACAATAAGAGGCTTGGTGGTGAACTGTGCTTGTCTGATCTCATCATGCATAAAGGTTATTGATGAACTAAATACCCCTCTGACAGACAAAATGACTATAACCTCAAAAATAAATTGTTCTGTAGTGTTTTTGGATTAATTGTGTTTGCAAGGATTATGTGCTAGGGTAGTTAACAGACATTCAAAACCACCTAAATTCTCAGTGAATTTATTTTTCTTAAAAAGTGTTGAAGAATGCAGACCAGCTGGCCTATGGCTGTCACACAATACGAATCACAGTGATGGTACAAAAACGTTGCTGTGGAATATCTCGCTAAAGCACTGATTTGGTTCTCTCAATGACAGCTTTGAGGGTTTTTTTCACTGAAATAAGTTTAGCAGGTAGTGATAGTGAAACACTAAGAATTTTTTTTTAACAAATGAGGCTTTTTTGTTGAAAGAAAATTATGTTGAGAAATGACTGTTCAATAAAGGCAAAACAAACTAAAGAATGTGGTGCTCACATCTTCAAACATGGCTATCACACAGCCCTTTGTTAAGGGTTCTACAACTCTTCTTTGGCTGCAATCTTAAATTGTTTCAAGATGTTCTGACGTATACCAAACTCATCCCTCTTGGTGTCACTGATAGCACCATCTAAAACAGAATATAGAACATAAAAATTGCAACACAGTCAATAGTAAAGAAGGGCACTAATGCTAAAAATGGTAGCTGTTACCGGTATTTAATCTGGTACAATCTGGGATGTTTGGTCACACAACCCTGTGCCAAAGAACCACCACTGGCAATCTGTGAGCTACTGCATACAAAGCTCTCAACAGTGCAGGGCCATGCTAGATCAGGGATTTGCTGAATTATCAAAGACAGATTATCTCAGCAAAAAGCCTAAATTATTTGAAAAAAAAACCACTAAGAAACTTACCCTATCAAGCAAGCCTTTGGGAATACATTTCTTTTCATTTTTCTTAGAGAGATGGGCAATAAGTGAACTGGCTACAGAAACACCATTTTTTTAAAAAATAGGGCTTTGTAATAATATTATCAAGTTTAAGTTATAATTTGTTTCATTTGTGTGTAGATGCAACACAACAGATTCACTAAAATATTTAATTAACCTCCCTTAGTTATATATATGTAACTAGCCTAACCCGTCTTTAAATTCAGATAATTTTGGTATGGTACATTAATTTCAATGGTAGGTCACACAAGCATGTGAGTAGTTGTACATTGTGTTCTGTGTGAAAATGAAACCTTACCAAGGAGGCGTTTCAGGCGATCAATTTCAGTAGTGACAAAGGCGTCTCCTCTAGCCTGTACCCTCTCCATGACCTTGGTGTAGTAAGTTGCAGTCCTGGACAAATGCACAGTTTAGGTGTAAGAAACCATTTACATGCCATTTGAAATTAAAGAGACAACATCAATAGTAAGACGATGAATGTCTTACAGGGCTTAAAATAAAGGCTTGCAAACTTGCAAAATGCAAGTGATTTTGATAACCTACAAGTAAGAAAAATATCCACTTGCTTGAATGTTTGCAAGTTAGAGTCACCCATGTCTCCCAAACATTGCAAGAAAGCTGTTTGAATGCAAGAAAGAATTTATGGACTATAGTCATTAACATTTCAAAGGGAAAGAACTTGCTAGTGGTCTCACCAGTTTGCTGGTGGAAAAAATCTTACTAGCAAAACTTTGCAAGTGGACAAAAAAATCAACTTTGAGCCTTGTCTTACAGTAGTATTGTTGTTGTTTCATTGATTTGAAACTAGAAGTCAAGAGTATTTTTCTTTGTCAAGGGAGAGAGAGAGCCCGAGCAAAACAAGACCCTAGTGACAAACTCAGACGCACAACGTAGAATTAGACACTTAGGCTTACTTTACTACTAGTTAGTGTACTGAATGACAGATATAGGCTTTGGTTGGTTCTATTTCAGTTTGAACTGACTGGTCATAGAATAACCTGAAAATCCCCAAAAATGGCTTACAACTGCATTAGAAGAAAACCACCCATAAGGAAAAATGGGGCATGGATAGGCAAAATTGGGGTAGATTAAAACAGACTGCATTATATATATGAATCAACATCCAAAACTTTGCCCCAAGTTTTTTAGGTTTGTATTAATGTGTATAAGAAGAGTCGGAAATCGTCCCTCTATGTTATGGGGTGGTAACGCCCCCAATCAATACTGTTGCTTTGTCAATGTGAAGTTTAGAGGCCCTAGTTAATAAACACAATCAGGAATACCAAAATAGGATTGTAGTTCCAGTCTAGGAAGTTGGTCTGAAGATTAGAGTTATGAACCATTTACCACTAGGGTAAAGGAAGAGAAATCGTCCTGGAAATAACAGTCAGTCATTGGACACTGTCCAGCCAATTTCACATTATGATGAGACATAATATCAAAACACTTCACCAGCACATTTTGACTTCTTCCCATGATGTTATTGTCCATCCATAAAAATTGGTTAATAGATGCTCAAAATTGCAAATGATACGGCTGCCAATGTGACCAACATTTCATCTTTTGCAATAAAAAATACAGGCGACTAATGACATAATGGCGACTTCATTTCTCTAAGGTGCTGACAATCAATAAAAATAATGGTTATTTTCTCATTTCTCATTTCTCATGCCGAGAGAGACAGAAGAATGGTGAGATATTTTACTAAGCAAATGTTCTTTGCCTTGATATATTAGTTTCCTTTCTTGTTCAATTATTTTAAACAAGTATTTTTTGCAGACTGTGAAAGTGGCAGTTAAGCGAAAGGTTGGATCAGCAGCAACCAGTGATCTTAAGTGATTTATATGTATCCGATCCATCTGAAGCTCAAAATATCATCAAAGAATGTGATAATTGTGCCCCTCTGAACGTGAAGAATAGGAAATAGTCAGGGAGCAAGTGTACTCCCGTGGGAAGTTAGTGCTTAAAGCAAGCCACTGGTCTAGATATGTTGAGGGGACCTTAGTG
>OMLO01001056.1_pt1 | contig 20434 bp, 8 predicted proteins | sample 1674811 | NCBI WGS metagenome assembly OMLO01 (sample SAMN06265003, study PRJEB25207) | coral metagenome | isolation source: Coral host | place: Mexico:La Bocana,Puerto Morelos, Mexico | collected 2008-11-13 | reverse complement strand
TAATTTGGACATAAATATGGCAACTCGGTACATAAATATCACTCTTCGACATTTTGATCCTGTTTGACAAGCATATCCGCATATAACAAGAATATACTCTTGTTTACAGGTGAACATAGCTGTAAGAGAATTCGCTATCAAAAACAGTAAGTCATCCAGTAATTTAGTTGTTACTTACCAAACGTTGGTGAAGACGGATATACTCTCTTCAATCAAGAGCGAAACTGTTAAGTGTACATTTGCGCTTGAAGCAAGTAAGGTCACTGTAAAGTAATTTTAAGCTTGTCGAAAACAAATCACGAATATAGTGTTGTTGGTTGTTAACAAACGAAGAAATTACGCTCTTAAGGGTTTTTCTTTTTCTATCATGTTTTGACTTCGGGTCTTGCGAGGATCAGTAGGAAATTAAATCGACGAGTTGTCAAACCTCTCTTTTTGGAAGTACTTGAAAAAAAATATAAAATGGGTACATTATTACATAAACACAGATAAATAAATTAATTAAAAGCGAAATTTTCGGATCAAGAGTTGAAATTTGAACAGTCAAAAATTTTCGAGATTGAAACATTGATAGATGCTGGAAAATGGCATTAAAAACCTTAGCTATAATCTTTGAGTCCAACTAATTTGCTTGAGAGATGAAAAATTGTGGTAATATGACGAAATCACACCAGCTGTATTAAACTGTGATCATTTTTATTTATAAAGCAAAAGGATCAAAGTTAAAATACTTAATTAGATAACTTAGTTGAAGAGATGAAAATCACTCAAAAATGAAGTGCGGATCGAAAATTGACTGAGAAATTATCAAAACTGCATTGGAGCTTGAGATATAAAATATAAATTATTTGCAATCAAAACCCATTGCTGAAGTACTAAAAAAAACTTTTTTGTGAAAAAATGCCAATAATTATATTCAAACTCAAGACGAGAAACTAAATACTCAAGAAAAACTTCCAAAAAAATCACAAAATATAGTGAATCAAATTCAAACTTTATCAAAATTTCAAATTATTTTGATATATTTCATATATTTTAGATGTCACCATTGGTAATTGGTAATTAAAGAAAGATATATTCAGTTTTTTCAAACAAGTACTATTCTCCAAGACTTAACTCATTGATTTTCTCGAGTTCAAATCAACTTTCCTCTATACCGCTTAGATTCACAAGTGCACAAAGGACAAATTTAAAGGAAGACCTGAATATATGTATGTTAAATAGCTGAAGCCATAAAAGAGCTCAGCAAATATTTATCCTCTCTTAATCATGACAACAATGGTGTTCATTTGAGAACTTGGCTCAGTCCTGTGTGTGAGTTTCCTTCAGAGGTTCTTTCTCCCACACATTTTGGCCAATAATTTGTTCTGAGATTGTAATAAACTCAGGGTAAAATTCACCCATGTGTATGGATGCATTCTTTTTTGGGAACTGTGAAACTCAGAAAACATGAACACTAGAAATATCTCTTACGAGTCTATAATAATATGTGCAAAAGAAAACCAATCAGATACAAGATAGCTAAACTGCAACCTGTAACATTGTTCACTTTTTGTTAATAGTGGTTTGTTCTTGCAGTTTGATCACAAATCTGACTGGTTGAAGAACAATAAACATTCCAGAGATAATTGTTAGTTTTCCATTTTCTGTCTAGTACGTTGTACTGCAGTAAAATTAAACAGGGTTACTAGGAAAAACAAAGTAGAAGCAGTTCAATTGCATCTGTAGAGATCAAACTGAAAGTGGTCACGAATAGAAGTGAATCCGGTTAATTTCTAATTCCTATATTTACTAGTCTACGAAAAAAAACTGTGTTGTATATTGTTTTCCTAAATAATATGACATTGTTTTAATTTTCAGTATGGTTTTGATTGTTTCATAATTTTTTTCTTTCAGGATATGAAGCCAAATGCCATAATCGTGTTCTTGGTATTGGCAATGCTAACCAGTCAGGCATTTTCCTGGTGGAGAAGAAGGCGACGAACAACTACAGTCCCCCAAAGCTCTGGATCAAGGTTTGTGGATTAAAATATCAACCTTAACAGTGATGAGGATGATGATGACAACAATAATATGATCACTTATTTCTGCCATAATTATAAACAATGATTGCAGGTGAGCAGAAAAACTGTTGAAGATGCCTGAAACTTGCAGTTGAATAGCTGATATAGCTTGATGTATAACCCTTCTTCACCCACCCATACCAAATTTTTCTGGGAGTACCCCCCCCCCCCGGGATAGAGCCACCCCATGCACCTGGACATCAGAAATACTTGGCCTGTGCAGTTGAAGTGCTGGGCCACAGGAAACCCAGGAGTGTTGTTGCGTATACTTTGCAAATGTTCGCTGAAACAACTCCTGAGGTTTTGTCCAGACTTTCACCAATGTCAAGAAGAGGGCATTCTCAGATTGGCAGGTAAAATGGTCCTGGATGGAAAGACAATGAAGTAGTGTAACGGTTTTCTGAGGACTAAAGAAGGGTTATACACCTGAAACATCTGTTCTTTGAAGACACTTTTGGATATTTGTTATAATATCATCCTATAAGCTATTATAAACAATGTTTTGGGATGTTGATGTTACATGTTTGCCCAATTAGAATTTCCCCAAAATGTGAAATGTGAATCTTTTAATGTCAGTCAAATAATTTTTGGTATAATATTCTCCCAAATCAGTGAGTTACTTACAGTAAAATTTCCTGTTACTTAATTTGTACTTGCGTATATAATTAAAAAATAGACAGTCCCCAGTGAACTCTTCAGTGAAATTCAACAGGCCTGCCAAAAAGCTAGCTAGTATTTAGCACAATTCGAATGACAAAAGAACACTTTAATGTGATCAATGACAAAATTTGGGAGTTGGGAGAATTAAGTTATATTGAGTTAATATGGCATTTCTTGAACCTGTATTAGGTGGCTTGCACCACTTTCTAGTATTTTCCAGCTCTTGTACTCTACCATTATTTTTAGGTTTGAAGCACCATCCCATAATTGTAGCTTTGAGCAACAAAAGCCAAAAAACAAGCTACTGCTCGCTGCAAAATAACTAGTGTATAAGTGTGGTAGGAGTTGATTCAGAAAGTGCAAGTGGCTCTCAATCCGCTCCTATCAATTGTGCAAAAGTTGTATGTTATTATGCTAATTATTTCCCAGCAATAAAAAATGGGGGTCACTGAGCTCTTTGTTTTGTTATCGCCGTTAAAAGCTAATAAGGGGTGTTTGTAACCGGTTATATATGTCAAGAAACTTTCATAACTTTTTTGATACTGCTGTAAGTTTATTTAGGCTTGTTTATAATAAATAAATTGAAAAATAACAGTTATGATAATCAGTCCTTTTAAGTAGAGTCATTTTGCTGCATTACTTTATAATTTAGTCCTGCAGGGGGGCCGAGTAGCAACCCAAATGCTGTGGTGTGCACCTTTTACAGAAGCAGTAATTCTGTCACATGCAAAAAGTAGGTGATCTGTAGTTATTAGATTCATGTATATCCAATGATTGTATTAGACATGTTCTTGATAGTTGTTACAAGTAACCCTATTCAATTTTTTAAAAAATTGGCAAGTTGTGATTAGGAGGTTTCATTCAGGTTTTGGTTGCAGTCACACATTTGGAAGTCGGAATGACAGGTTTTGTGCAATGAAAATGTACAGCATCTCACAGGAGATTTCTGCTCGTGCAGTGGCTTTTATTTGAATAGAGTACATATATGCATTTTTTTATCAAAGATTATCTTTTGTGTGTACACAACAAATATGGAGTGCACCTTGGCCATATTTATATGGTGTCACAATGTGTTAATAGAAAATTGCTTGATTGCAAGTGGATATGACAGAAGTCACAGGTTGACACCTGTGTCAGTTAGCTGCACACTAAACACAGCGAGATATACCCGGATGCAAATCGAGGACTGATTATTTAAAAATTTGATTAAAAGCTTTGAGGACTAAGTGTTAAAACTTGTTGTTTATGATAACTGAACAATCGTCATCACCTCTTCCCTAATCAGGGGTCAAAGTTCAGTGACCTGTACCACACAACCAACCAAGGAGAGAAGAGATGACAAACCTGGAGGACCCACCCCCCGTGGAGAGTACCTTATCGGCAAAAGGCGCACACACCGGACATACGGAATTGACTGGTACAACCTGTATCCCAAGAAAGAGGACAACTCTGGTTACTATAGCTACACACAACGCACTCGAACAGGGCGCTATGCCATGGGCCTGCATCCCGGAACAATCAGCGAAGGTTGCGTAACAGTCAAGGCATCAACATATTATTATAATTATGACCCTTGCTGGCAGCGGATTCGCAAGGTCATTGACAGTGGGAACATGCAGTACCGTCGTTCGTCTTACAGTGGATTTTTGTATGTGAAATAAACGAGCAATCTGTTGGCTGTTACATTAGGACAAGTAGTGTAAGCAAAAGGCATATCTAAGGAAGATGTAATGCATTAACTCTATTGTGATTAAGTAATTATTAGGTGGTGTTAAGGGTGTTTATTACGTACCTGGTCTTTGATGTGATTTTGACAGCAATTTTAACTAAGATTTATCAGCATTTCCTCTACAATTGTGTTGTATGAGGGTAGGAAATATGTTATGTCCCAAAAAGATCTGTTGCAAAGGACTTCTGAGGGAAACCTTATTGTGCTTTTAGGAGTCAGATGGCATGCAATCTGTTGTGAGAGCAGCAAATTTCAGATGCATCACAGGCTGTAGAAATGTAGCAAACATCAATGCCAGTTTAAGGAAGGGGTTTCAAATTAAAACCTTAAGCAGTATGTAACAGTTATTTAGAAAATAATTGGCCTTGAAGTGTTGTGTAAAAATGCATAAAAGAATAAACTATTAAAGCAAGAGCATTTTGAATCATGACCAAGATTTCTCCTTACCTTCTTACCTCTTCTCTTTTTTATTTTGGCAAAAGATTACACTGGCTGAGGACAGCAGAGAAAGAGAACTGATTTTTGTGATGTGTTTAATTTGATCCTTTACTTTTCCATGAAGCTATGGAGAACAAATAAATTTATATCCCTTTTCAAGATGATTTTGCCCCTTGCTGGGTCCTCTCGCAACACAATTACAGTTGTCACACCAAATATAGCACAACATTTCACTTATCAACGAATATTAAGTTTCTTTGAAGACAAGTAATCTTGTGATTAAGTGGAACAAACTCTATTGATTAGAACTGCCTTTGATACACACTGCTTCTAACTTGTCAATTTTCGTTCTCCACATATCACATCTCCCTTGTTACTGAGCAACATTCTTTGATAAACAAGGTGTGTGTGTCGTTATGGGACTGTCCTCATTCCACCAAACCCACTGCCACGATATCTCCTTTTCACTGTTATGACAGGGCCTGCAGAGGGGAATTTTGGGGGGGGGGGGGGGGGCGCTAAAGCCAATTAAGGGGGTCCGGGAAAATTTTGAAATTAAAGTCTTCTGAAATGGCTAGAAATGGATCTAAGACTGTCAGTAGTGAGTTAATTTTAAACTGGCCCCCACATTTGATCAAATTTAAATAAAGACTAACTTCTAGCGTTTCTTTAGACGTCCGCATATTTGACAAAAAATAATGTAATGTACTTTTTTTGTAAAAGACAGACCTAGGTTACTTAAGTAAAAAGAAATAGTGCTTTAATCTGCCAAAAAGAGTTAGGAATGGGGGGGCTAAAGCCCCCCTAGCCCCACCCGCTGCGTGGTCCCTGTATGACGCATTAGCGCATGAGGATAAAATTGATTTTCCTTCAAATGTTGAGTACAATAAATTTACTTTCCAAAAGCTCTTTTGGAAATCTGCGTAAATTGACGAGAGAAAATTCTGGATCGAGACTTTCTTGTGCTATGCCGTCCTCATCCAGTTCCTGTTTTGTAAACTAAAAGATGAAGTCTGGTCTTTGAATTCCATTTCTGCAAATTTGCTGACCGAGGGCACTAGTTCTGCAGTGTGCGTCTCGAACATGGACCCTAAGAGTGAAAAATAAATCCAAAATGTATTTACCACTTCAATTTTCAGAGGGAAATTCTGCATTAGCAAAGAATCCAAGGTTTGCAATGCGTCGGGCTCCAATTGCAGGGCGGCGGCTTTCAAGAACGATACTTCCAAGAGCAAAATGAGTTTTTAGGCCATGACGGGATCGTGTTTTTTCTACAGAATGTCTTCCTTATCTAGTGTCTGCTGCTGAGGTAAGAGAGGGGCTTAATCGTCGATCCATTCTTCCAAACGAACAGAGATCTTGATGGGAATAGGTTCTGCCATGACTTTCTTACGTCCATGTTTGGTGGAGGTACTGACTGACTGAATCCTTCTCTTGTTGCTTTCCTTTTTGTCTTAAGCTAGCAATGGACTGGCTAGCTCTTCAGTCGGTGCTAAGCCAACGTTTTACCTGAAAAAGGTCAATTCTTTTCAGGTTTGTTGCACCTTCACCACGGCTTTGGATAAACTACCGATGCAATTTAGCAAGTGAAGCTTGGTTTTCACGTGTAACTGCCATGCGGCGTACTCTCAGTCACGTTTCACACCAACGTATTAGTCAGCTGGGTGGTGCTGTGGCTCAACTGGTCCAACGACTGGTGAAATTTCTGCTCTTGCTCTTTGATATCCATGCTGTCTTGGGGTGTCAATGAAGAAAAAAAATCAAATTGTGCCAGCGCTTTTATACCTTTCTGGTAGTGTTCATTTATTATCAATCACGTTGAACCTGAATTGCACTGTTTCTTTTTCTCTTTACGAAGGTTGAGGAAATATGAACAACACGTGCTGGAATCCTCATGGGCGAAACACCCTTCTCATGCCCTCACTGCACCAAACCATTTAAGCAGTTGATAAACATGAAAAAGCATGCTCTACTTCATGTAGGGGAGAAAGCCTTCTCCTGTCCTCACTGTCCCCAGAAACTGAGAAACAGGAACCAGCATGTTCGCCTGCACGGCTGAGACAAACCCTTCCCGTGACCTCATTGTCGTCAGAGATTCAAACGCGCAGACCAGCTGAATCAGCACATTTGAAAGTAAACACTAACACAATGAATAAAATCATGATTCCTAATCAAAGACAATGAGATAAACCTTTCTTTTTTTATTACGTTCAAAGAACTTAACACATCACATTTCATGTCAAACGAAGGATGCCATGAAAAATCCCTTCCAACGTATGGTCTCAACTTAAAGTTTCCATTTTTTTTTAATCTGGGAATCCTGTAATCTTTTGGTACCAAAACCAAAAAGCGTGACATTCTGTGATTGGACCATGATGTACCGTTTCGTCTCGGTGATAACAATGTCTGACGGGGAATGGTTTGCCTTAATACCTCGTATTGGGGACAGCCTAGCGTTTCTAGATCGGGCGAAGGAATGTCCAGTTTGTTCAATAAATCATTTCCACGTGACCCTCTTTTGCTGTCGCTACATTTCTCATACATGGCGTAGATGTCCTTGACCAACTTGGTTATGATTTGAGGGTCTTGAAAATGTTCAGCTTCAACGGTTGATAGGTAAGCCCGTGAATCTTTCGGGTGACAAAATTCACCTTTCGTTTGTCTTGGTCACTCAGGTTTTGATAGGGGACGGGGATGGAGAAAGCATGGCGACCGTGGTTTTCGTTCCAAGTGTGATACCCCAATTCTCTCACGTGAAAGGTCTTGTTGATGAAGAACCCTTCCTAGTCCAAAATGAGACATAGTTCATCCTGAGAGGCTTCCATGTTTGAAACTGAACTGCTGATGCCAACCTAAACCTTTGGGATGAGCTGGGACTAGATCTGCTAGCACTTGCCATGGGGTGGCAGGTCGCTGGTGACGTCAAGCACTTTCACTAGCCCTTCCCCCCAATGAGCACGCCACTGACACCAACGAATCGCGGAGGCATTGCCGACGTCAGCAGCTTACTCACACCATCGCTCACCAATCAATCATTGCATGTATGACCATGTTGCATGTATGTTTGACCGTGGTGCACGTAATTGCTTCTTGCATTTTGAGCACTTCGTGAATTTTTGGGCACCAATCAATCCATTTTCTTTGTAATACTATATTATACAATGTGACAGTAGGATGATTACAATCAACTTGTCCATTAATTTCCTAGGCCTGCTCCGGTGTCTGTGAAAGTCCCAGATTTTGGCGGAGAATGGCTATGACTCAAAATCAGACAAATCAGCCTGAGTTTTTAAGTGGCTGTAAACTCGCCCCACTCATAGTGATAGAGCAGACAACCTTGAGGCTTCACTACCACAGATAGACTAATTTTAAATAATGTTACATGTGCACAGTTTCTGGAAGTTATCTGAATTCACAGATAAGTAAACACAATGATTTAGGGATTACAGCATTTAGTGTCTGTATGACGTCATCGCTTGGCTAATTTGCATATTTTTAAAACTTGTGTATCTCTGGAAAGAAAAGAGGTAATGTAAAATAGTAAACGGTATTTTTCTTCTCAAACTATGTGATTATGTTCTAAAATGGCTTAGATACGAAAGATGCGATTTTCGTCATAGTACAAGGTAAAAGCAGAACACATGAATATTTTTGTTGAATGAATGTTCATTGCGAATCCCATAAACTGAAGCATATTTTATTAGGCTAAATTTATATTTAAGGTCATTCCACAGAAATAGAATCTGCATGTTATAAGAAATGTTTCTTACATATCCCATAAAGTGTCAGCTTAAGCATATTTTATTAGCCTAAATTAAATATTCATACTTGTCCCGGTTTTCTACGCCGTCTAAATATGGGTAAATTTGACTGCTATTTACCGATGTTTATGCTTTCTCTTCTTGGGGCATTTGCTTTTCTCTACGAGTTGCGTCGAGGAATCGGGAGAAACAGCTTTCTTTTCCATCAGTCACATTGGTCCTTGAACGACGCCATGTTTCATTACAATCGATGACTTTATATATAGTCTAATATGAAGCAGTACCGTTTCCAAAGTAACCGCTCCTTATCCAAACGGAACATGGCGGAATTTGTCTGAATGGCGAAAAAATGCATTCATTTCTCAGCTCAACATTATCATTTTCAAGGCATTCTAGATTGCTCTTGAAGAATCGTAGCCCTTCCAATTTCAGCGGTGGAATTCAAGCTCCCCGCGTTCACCTACAACCTGGGATAAGCTTATTTCGAGCGACATTCTCGAAGACTTTACTTCATCATTGGAGTAGAAATCATTCGTATGTTGCAATCAGAGGATTTCACGCAAGTCAGCCACGACATGCAGCGCCACTTGCAGCTCTTCTTGTTAAGCTGGCTGGTCCTCTTTCAAAAGTGATCAAACTTGTTGCTGTCGTAGGCGGACGGTAATAGGTTTTACTACACGTATAACATGTTTTAAAGTGAATCATTTGTTTACTATTAGCGAGATGATTAGATTTGGGATTTAATAGCTTGTGCAAGATGTGAAATAAGAGTATCGCAGTGAGGCTTAATCGCGCTTAAGCTGCGGCATTTAACTCTGGTTTCTAAATTTTGCAACATGAAGGGCTACACCCCAGTCCCCCCCCCCCTGCTCTAATGGTGCAAATCAATAATGGTTACCGGTAGTCCTCTTACTGTCAGGACCTGTTACTGTCCACTAATTAGATAACTTCTTCACTCCACCATTGAATGTGAACTGTAGTACTTTCAATTTATGGAGAACACTTAATAGGGGGTGTGGGGGTCTTGAATCCCTCCCCCTTTAGAAGGTTCTGAAAATTCTCAAGGGATTGGTGCCAACATTGAAAGGAAAGTGTGGCTAGAACTTCCAGTGGGGTAGGGAGTTGGAAAGGGGGGGATCAAAACCTAAAACCTTCGTGGGAGGGTAATTTTTGAAACACAATGGAAGTCTGTGGGGGTTTGGTATGGCCCAGCATGTGTCCTGGATTTGAAGCTTGGCCTTATGTTTGTCTTTCTTGCAGTTCTTTACGCAAGTGGTGGGGAAACTTATCAGCAGATAAACGCTTACACTTGACCAAAAGATTTCATCTAAGAAAAGAAAAAATAACAATAGTTATTGGAGTCTTCGGTGGAATTTCGCTTGCGTATTACTTCTTCCACCTAGAGGAAACTCCATTCACTCACAGGACAAGGTTTATGCCAATTTCTCATAAACAAATGCAAGAACTAACAGATGCAGAGCACAGGAATATATTAGAATTATTTGCCGAACACATTTTACCCGTTAATCATCCAGATCATCGCAGAGTTTATAGGGTTGCAAAGAGATTAGTGATGGCAAATCATGGAAAGGAGATGGAAAATTTGTCCTGGCAAGTCAGTGTGGTGGATAGTGAAGAAATGAATGCATTTGTACTGTCTGTAAGTTTTGTTTTAAATTTACAAACTAACTAAAAAGAACAAAATGTGATATCATTACTACTTATTGAGAGTCTCTTACAACATTTAAAGTAGCGTGCAAACAGTTTTTTATAAAAGTTAAATAAATATTATTTATGGAAAGTTTTTTTTCCAGGGTGGCTTATCCCAGGCATTTAGTTAGTTGGGGGTGAAATATGAGAAAGGGTAGAGCCAAACAATGGGGAAGAAGCATGGCACAGGAAGGCTCCTGACACCAACCCCCTCTCTCCTTCTTTTGCCCCTCTGTTTTTTTGCACTGGGCCCCCTTTTTCGAAATTTAACTCCTAAAACTGAAAACCTCCAAAAATCTATACTTTCTTACTAGATGTAATGCTTGGAAAGCTGTGGTTACATTATTTCAGCCATCTTCATTCAGTATATGACTATGTTGAAGTTTTTAATTAATATAAATAAATAAATAATATAATAATAAACATATTTTTTGGGGATTATGACTAAGAGGGAAGAGGGATGTCTTTTGATTGATTATTTATGACCAATGCTTATTAATTTAACAAAATTTTATTGACAGAATGGTCAGATCTTTATGTTCACTGGAATGCTGAAGGTTTTACCAAATGATGATTCACTTGCGACTATTCTTGGGCATGAAATGTCCCATGCTGTTTTGCAACATGCTGTGAGTCACTTTTTGCTATAAACTCCTTCATGTTGAACTTGATGTCATTCATCATCTGATTGTGTGATTATTAAGCTGAATCAGCCTATGGTCTTGTGTTCCTGTTGCAGGCAGAACAAGTCAGTTTGTGTGGCTTCATCAATATGTTTATCGTAATAGTGCTTGCACTGCTTTGGGCCCTCTTACCTACAGAAACAGCTCTATTTGCTCACTGGGTACAAAACAGAATTCTCCAGGTAAGGGGGACATTTTAAAATAATTATTATTCATTGAACTCGCTTTTTCTTTTTTGATTGCTTGAAATTTGTACTGTGAATTTTCAAAATCAGTGCCTGTGGCGTCATCTAGCTGCAGATTATACAATAATTATGTCAAGGACACTCAAGGTCATGAGTAATCATGTCATGTATGACTACGGTGCATGATTTCTAAGGTTAATCATGTTAAGAGCATATTTTGGACGAGAGACCTGATGTAAACAATACAATCATGATGCACGAATGCATTAACAAACTTGTTCTAGACTATCTTGCTGATATGTTCAAACTACGTTCCCATGTCCATAATAGATAAACTCGTCTATTGCCTTGGACATACCCTTACATGTACGTTGCCTGTCAACAGGGCAGCACTCTTTTGCTTACAGAGGAGCAAAATTCTGGAACTCTTTGAATAATACAGTAATATTAAGTCCTTCAAATGTCCCAAGAATTTTCGGCATCTTTTTGCAAATGTTTTGGTTGGTAAATTTTTTATATTTGTAATATTCTTGATATAGTTATTGTAATAAAAATATTGTAATTATAAAATTGTTATTAAGTACTTATATCCTTAATTAAAATTTAAATTTGTAGTCGTTATTGATTTATAATAATTGTAATTGTGTGAGCTGAAAAACCACTTAAGAGGGGATCAATAAAGTGTATGGAAGAGAGGCTGGGAATGAGGTAATATCCACACTAGAGGTTTATATGTACCCCAGATTTCTAAGTGCAGGTGCTTTACTGTGAATTGACTGATACTGATTTCAGCACTGGCCAGAGTGTTGTGTTCTTGGTCTAGACTTTTTACCCTCAAAGAACACTTTCTCCTCCCAGGTGTATAAATGTGTAACAGGGACTTTTAATAAATGCTGGAGATAATAATGTAGCTTTTCTTATTTAATTACTGCAGATTCTTTTACACTTACCTTATTCACGAAAATTAGAAGAAGAGGCAGATGAAGTTGGAATGAACATGGCAGCCAAGGTACATGTATATGTATTAAGTTTTTAGTTTAACTTCTAATTTCTTAGACAGGTAATCAACTGCATGTAAGAGCTAGTATTTGAACCACGGGAACAGTGAATATAAATTTTAAGTAGCTACATGTAACACGACCCTCAATCACGTACAAAACTGTTGAGACAACTGAGTCAAATGTGCACTTATGAGACACTCGCACTCTTATTACCTACTTTTCCCCTCCCTTCCCTTCTTTCAATGTTGATTTGTAGTGAATGGTTGGTTGCAAAAGATTTTTCCCAAAAAAAAATGGCAACATTGAGAAGGGAGGGTGAGAGAGGGTATTTCTGGACTGAGGGTGGCATCACAGTTTGGGAGAGTGGCTTTGATATCTCTTTGTCTCAACAGGTTTTGTCCGCGATTGTTACATAGCACGTACCAGTAATAGGTTGTAATTGCTTCTTGCATTTTTGAGCACTTACTGGTAGTGAACTTTTGGGCACCAATGAATTAATTTTTTTTTATTTTACACAATTTGACAGTGAGATGATTACAATCAACTTGCCCATTAATTTCCTAGGCCTGCTTCGATATCCGTGAAAGTCCCAGATTTTGGCGGAGAATGGCTGTTACTCAAAATCAGACAAATCAACCTGAGTTGCTTAAGTGGCTGTCAACCCATCCCACTCATAGTGATAGAGCAGACAATCTTGAGGCTTCACTACCAAAGGTAGAATTTTAAGTTATTTCAACTAATTTTAAATAATGTTGCATGTGTAAACACAGTGATTCAGAAATTACAGCATTTAGTGTTGGGGTACCAAATGATCCGAAACCAAATCAGTGAATTAATAATTCTTTTTGCTCCTGACCAACACGCTGAACATCTTTTGGTTTGATCAGCAGCTAAAAAGGAACGCCTCTGTCATGTATTATAAGATTATGGTTAAAAAGTTTCAATGAAAAAGTTATTTTTCTGTTGTTGTATGGCAGGCATTGGAAGTCAGAAGAAGTTGCAACTGTCCAGCACTTCCAGGTAATCTAACAACTACCTTTCATGACAAATAGTGTGCAGAATTCTAATGAATAAGTACATCTACAACTGTACAGTACTGTTTACATAGATCAAAACGGGAAAAAAATTTCCAAACTCTTTTTTCTAATACCACACTTTTGTCACAGTTTTCTTTGAGATTACATATATGAATAATTATTTAACATCAATTTAACATTCTATGGTCGTAATGCCACTTTTGTTTAACATTTGAACTTTCTTTGTCTCAAATTTTTCTTGTCATTCTTGTCTACAGGGGAAGTGTCATTTTTATCTCAAGAAGATCAACGTAGGTTCAAGAGCTTGCAACACCAAGCTGGAAAACCATCATGATTGTTAGGACTACAATTAGAACACCATCCAATTACAGATCTAATAAGTTGCACTGTCATATGACAAACTATTGCTCAGAGGGCCAATAGCTGCAGAAATAAGGCTAACACATTACTCAAGTTGTACAATACTTTCTAAGTATTCCACCAGGACGGTCCAATAATCCTGTAGTTTTCTTTTAGTTTTTAGAGTTACCAATACGTTTTCACTTGAAAAATATTTCTTCTTTTCTTTCCTCCTTAATTAATGTCAAATGTTAGTAAATGCCAAGTCTGTTGACGAGCAGAATTTTGTGCTGCAAGTAGTAAGAGGAGTAGTGTTTCATTGGGATATCAAAACACCAAGACCCGTGGCCCTTGAGGGCGAAGGGTCTATTTGTTTTAGTATCACCCAACTAATTGGACAGAAAAAGCAATAATAAAGTTAGCAAATGCAAGTTGAAGAAAGATCTATTTGGGAATAAAATGAAAGAATTTTGCTACTTGATGACTATTGCTAATAGTCCTCTAGTAGCGTAGCCAATCAAAATGCAGGCTTTGCATTAGTCCACTAGTTGGGTGATACTAAATATTACTATCCAACTGCACTTCATAGAGTACAAACAACCCCCAAAACGAGTACAAATACCACGCCATATTTGTACTCCAGAGGATTGGTTGGGCAGGTTTTGAACTTACGAAAAAAAAAATTGGTGTGTTGGATAATAAATCTCTTAAAAGACATTAGGTTGTGTAGTATTTCTGAAAATTTTTACTCATCAAAATACGGCACAACTCAAAAATGTTTAACAATTATTCACCGAAGTGGAGGTGAATATCCACCACTTTCACTGACACTGAGGTGAATAATTGTTTTAGTATATACCACACAAGCTGAATACAAGTAACTAGCGAACCAATAGTAACTTTACTTGTTTAAGAATAACTTTATTTGAAACGGAAAGCCATTTTGTTTTTTTCTTCGGCTGCTTGGAGGTGAATAGTACTTGGCTAATCACCTCCGAGCTAAAAGCGTGTGAAAAGTTCTATTCACTTGTGCATGTGGTATATACTAAACAGCAATACTACACAACTGCAAAATGTCTAATATTAGTATGGTCAAACTGTTATTGAAAAGTATTGTTAGTCGATGTTGCAGGTGGAAATTGATGTAAACAATAAATATACTGACTTGCCGTCAAGGCTGTCAATAAGGACTGTAGCCTGCGTAGCAGTCTTTTTCCGTTTCCTCTTAGAGGGAGAAGGTTAGAGCCAAGGGGAAGTCACGCAAATACATCCCTCTGCCACTAATTTTTTGTTACCTCTGTCCTCGAGCCCTCGCGCGACTCCCACTTGCCTAAAAGGAAACGGAAAAGACTGCTACACAGGCTATGAGGGCTGTAACTCGTAACACCTTCTACAGCTACCGGTAAGTACATTTGATGGACCCTTGAAATTCCAGATGAACTTACCTTTAGTTGATACATGTACATATCACCCATAAAGTAACAAACTTGCTATGTGTGTGAAGTTCAAGTTTACATGAAGGTTACAAAACTTAGTCCCTGAAGTGAATTGCATTTGTAACACAGGCTGAGTACAGTATTGTTATAATTATGGACACCAAAGGCTTACTAGCTGAAGTCTGAAAATGAATTTGAACTACGAATAATTTATTAGCAATAAAATAATTTGAAATTCAAAATTGTGCACAGTATATTTTGTATCATTTATAATAATTAATAGTTAAATCAACCAACCATAAAATACCCCACAGTCAAGTAATAATTTTTCAGTATATATGTATAGGGGAATCCTTGTTTACAATATTTGCCTCTTTAGCATAAGCAATTCAGTTTCTGATGGAGCTACAAATAAATCAGTTCTGAATATTGAAAGTTCATAGTATGATTAACTCTGCCAATGAATACGAGCCTGATGTAGTGAATACTTCTTGTGCAACACGGGCTTGAAAACTCAAAATTTTACAAAGAATGTATGAGCTCATTGGCACTTTTGCCATCCAGAGATTTTGCAGTTTTTGAAAGACAATTTCTCCTTGAATATTAGACAGAAAGAGCCAAATGTTAGTATGTATTTAATTTCACTAGCACTTTAACTTCCTGGATATCTAACATATTTCATTCTGCAAGTAAAGCCGTATGCAAATGAGCAAAAAATTAATGTAAATGAAGTCAGCAAGGATCCCCCTATAGGCAAACCCTTAGGCAAGTGTAAGCACACTAACCTATTCTGACTCTGATTGAGCTACAAAAATATCATTTCTGAATATTGAGAGCATATGGCATGGTTAAATGTCCCAAGAAAATTCAATCTTGTGCAATGTAGTTAGCAATCAATTTTTTGTGATGTGCAGGTTTAAAATCACAAAATTTTACAATGAATGTATGGGCTCATCGGCAGTTAAGCCATCCACAACCAACTCCTTCAAAATAATACCCAAAAAGCTAAAAAATTCACAATAGTTGCAAAGTTTTGCAAACTCTGATGTTTTTCTATGTCAAGTCATATGCCAATAAAGCACATTCCTCTAGATACAAATAATCAAAGAAAAAGATACTCAAAAGTACCTTTTGGTACTAAGTGCTACATTTATTTATGTATGATACTAGGATGAAAGATGAACAGTAAAACTTTTAAGGGTAAACCCCAGGGCCAACACCCTGCCCAACCCCCCCCCCCCCCCCCCCCCCGCCCACTGCACATTACAAAGTAAATAAAATGATTAATATCACTACACTGTGTATGACACATTATTAACTAGGCCTTATTGATAACACAACAAAACCAGTATATTTCAGGTAAGCTAATATTAGAATCCAGCTAAGGGGGTGGACTTCATTCACCAAGGTTTCTAAGTACACTTTGAACTTCCTCAAATACCTATATGTATCAAAAGTAAGGAAAAAACAGTGATTAACAGGCAGATTCTCTTAAGTAGCCCTTAGACATTGTGATTATGATAGTGGGGAGAATTTGAAATAAATACAATATTCAGAGAAGCGACATCAGCCCTTAGCTTGTTTTTAGGCAGGTACTCTGTCCAGATCAAATTGGAATTTGGAAATGTTCACTTCATAACAGGGAGATGAACTGTAAAGAAACCCTCACAGCATTGTCTGAGAACCTAGAAACTCAGCCCACAAATGGCACCTGTGGTTCCCTTTCTCTTGATGCCAACTTGCCAAATGGAATCTTAATTACTATCATCTTTCAAGCTTTAAGGAAAAATGATGATCACATTTTTAATGACGTAATGGTGAATATTTGGTTACGCCACAGACAAAAACCCCAAACTTTTAACGCGACTATTATATTAACATCTGAGGTGGCCTCTGCTTTAAGTTTGGTGTTTTTTTCAACTTCTCTAGGCTGCCTTTTTTGTTTGTTACAATAATTGTATGATATATTTTTTATATATGGTGTGGCCATAATTTAAAATATAACGATGATGACTACGTATTTTTGAAATATCATGTTACTTGGCCTTACCTCATCAGGAGATTTTGATGCTTGGATCTTTCTAACAAGCCCTAACTTCTGATAATGTTCTATAATTGGCATAGTTTGTGTTTTATGTGTATGGAATCTAGTAAGAAAATCATAAATCATAAATTAAATTTATTATTTATCAATAGATCTTGGCACGTTTGGACTAGTTCGATGATATTCCAGACTAAAGCTAGCTATTAATAAAGTATCCCTGTGTGTGTATGCTACACTTGTTTCTAACTGGAGAGAAAGTTGTGCAAAATGGAGGTGCAGTATATCCAAAAACTTAGATGCAAAAGTTTTAAATTGAGGGAATTTGAGCTAGCTGATAGCAAATCACTGAAAATAATTTGAATTCAAGCTAATGTATGGTAAAAAAAGAGTTAAACATAGCATGGTTCTACTGTAGGTGTCTTCTTTTGTATGGGTCAACAACATTAAAGGGAAGTGTAAGGATTCTGGAAAGCAACTGGTCAGGATTAAATTAAGTCAAAATCATTCCTGATCTTTAACTTGTAATGTAATGCAGTCTGAAGGTCCTTGACCCTAACAATTTCTTGTTTAACAACTACCTTTTCTTAAGACTTTCAATATTATCATCAGATCTCCCACTGGACTTTCCTCGTTCCATTATTCTTTGGATGCATTCCTAACAAATTTAATAAAAAGAAATTTAAACCAGCCCTGTGATAAAATAATATTCATCTGTGACAATTCTGAATGATACCAGCTCCTCCTCTTATCCTTTTACCCCACAAGGTGAACAGCAGTTTTTCCCAAATCACCAAACGAAGCCTTCCTGCTTGTGTATAATATACCATCTGGGGGGTCAGCCAACAGCAGCTATGAAGGAGGTAGTCATTTCGAGAGAAATTGCTTTAAACTGTGAAACTGAAAAACTTAGAATGCGTATCAACTCTTAAATATCATAGGTATACCCCTGGACAATAGCTTATTATACAGGTCGCTTGGTTTGAAACAAGTCTTGCATTCCAAGTGCATCTCAAAAAAGAAATTGGAAACTTGTGGGGGTGGTCAATCATGTCTTAGATAGGAGGGGGTCACAATTTCATGCCTTCAATGAGTAGATCTTTACTAGATGCTTTTTGTGGCAGAAATTCATAGAAATCCCTCAAATTTTCAAAATGTTATGACAATGTGTGCCAGATGGTACATTTAGGGAGTAAACGGTTATACTTCCACCTGGTCAAAAGACAAAATTTTAGAAGGGAAGTATGAAACAAAACATGAATTTCCAGAGGGAGGGGAGGGGTTCAAACTTGTTTACGTCCACCATGGGAGGGGTATGGATTTTTTCTGAAACAACACATACACACGAAGTATTTTTTGTAATGCTATGAAGCGAGTCTACTTACATCTTCTGCACATTCAAAGAATAAAACACATGTTACATCAACTTTTCCTTCCATCTCTCTATTCCATCCTTGAAGATTATCCTGATTTCTTGGAAATCCATCTATAAGGAATTTTTTTACACTATTTTTGTTCATTGCCTAGACAAACAAAAACAACAATAACTTTAATGAGCTTAGTACATTAATTAATAATTGATTTTTTTTTCTTTGTACTTTTTAAAGCTGGACTTCATGTGCAGATACCTTGATCTTCGACATACTAGTAAAGGAGAATTTTGGATTAACTAGCAGGGGTTTTTATAAACATTAAACAACACGAGAGAAAGGGGTTTTCACAGGTGGGCAAAATCTTCTGAGCCAAACTTTTTTATGAGAAGAACATTCCTCTAGATCATCAAACCAGGCAGGCAAAATCCTCCTCATAGCCAGTCAATTTGCGTGGTGTTGGGTCCAAAATAAAACCACTGAATTAGTAACTACATTATAATAATCATTGTGTTTCCATGCTTTACCTTCTCAATCAAACTGATGGTAATTTCTACAGGAACAATTTTCCCTTCTTTTATACAAGACTCTATAAGATCACCATTTTGTGACCCACTAGCTCTTTCTTCTCGTAAAAGGTCACCTGCTGATAAATGAATGTATCCAAATTCCTAGAAAAAAAAAATTAAAGTTCAGTTTTGATGTTGTTGTTGCATACATGTACAAACAGTCTTGAGGAGAGAAGAGAATGAGTGAGGAAAAGAGCAAGAATAAAAAGACAGGAAGACAGGAAGATAGGAAGGAAGGAAGGAAGGAAGGAAGGAAGGAAGGAAGGAAAGAAAGAAGGAAGGAAGGAAGGAAGGAAGGAAGGAAGGAAGGAAGGAAAGAAGGAAAGGATGGGAGTAGAAACTTTCATATTATTTGAACTTTTCCGAGATGTTTACTCTGTCCTAGTCCTTTTAATAATTAAGGAATCAAATTTCCTGTTTAACGGTAAAAATTGAAATGATGTCTAAAAGAGTTCATCTGAGAACTCGTGAAAAGCTTTGACAGCAGCAATGAAACAAGGATAATCTGTTTGTGGCAAAATAATAAAATGTTAAGCTTATTGTTACTGGATACAGAAAGTTAGGAACCAAAACACTTGGTTTACTATTAATAATCTGAAAACTAATCGCGTTTATTTGGAAAATGATGTCTCGATGACTTCATTCTCATGAGTACAAAGAATTCGAGATACAAATATTATTAAAGTTTGACTAATGGACCTCTCATAATATCAACTACAGCGCCACGTGTGCACGCATATTACTAGATACACATTAATTAACTAACCGCGCACCATGCCAAGAAACAAACATTCAACGTTTATACCTCTACGATTCTCTCGCATTGCGTCCCTTTCCCGGCACCCGGCCCGCCAAGGACAAAGATTACAATCGGCTTAACAGCTGAAGTCATCACCCTTTGCACTGAAGAGGAAAGCCTTCCAAAAAGGCAGGTTAGATGAAACATGAAATAATCTTTGTATCACACACTGCGTCTGTGAAAAATTACGCGATGCATTCCTACTTCGATTGGGTAAGTCTGCTGCTTACAATGCCTGCACCATGCATGATGACAAAATGACACTTACTAGGGAGGCATTGAATAGAGGAGCTTGTCTACTAATTGAATTTACTGTATTTACGGTGTTATATTATAAAAACAGATTTCTGAAAGTTTCTTTAACCATTGAATATTCATTTAGTTTATTTTTACTGCAGTTTTGAGGCAAAATAAAGTAAAAGCTTCTTTAAAAGCTCCATCCTGACGAATGCTGATAAGTACCCCACCCACATATGTTATTTTTGAAACTCGAAACCGAGACCAAGAACAACAACATGGCGGCCGAACAGAGCGCTTATCGTCGCAAATAAAACTAAACCACAATATTGCATCAGTTTTTGACATGTACTTCCCGATTGGTTGGCCGAAGTAC
>OMLO01001055.1_pt1 | contig 20435 bp, 15 predicted proteins | sample 1674811 | NCBI WGS metagenome assembly OMLO01 (sample SAMN06265003, study PRJEB25207) | coral metagenome | isolation source: Coral host | place: Mexico:La Bocana,Puerto Morelos, Mexico | collected 2008-11-13 | reverse complement strand
AATTTCCGCCCGCTCCCGGAACCAATCAGATTGCAGGATTTAGAGAATTCCGCCCGCTCACAAGCCAAGAAAAAAATGTGCTATAAGAAGTCTCTTATACTGTGCTACTGTGTTAGTACTGTTAGTTACTGTGTTTTATACCGAACACTCTGTATCATGAAGCGGACACTCTTATGAGTTACTTTGAACGAACTTTTGTTTATTAATTCATCAGAAAAAAGTTTCTTATTTGCAGTTAAGTTTTATTCCACGCATGTCAAGATCTGTCAAGAAGTTCTTGTGTACGTAGAAAGATTTTGCAACAACTGTACAACCGAAAGGGAAGGTAACAGAATTATAATTAAAACAAAAATGCGCTTTCAAAGAAGCATTTATTTACAAACCACTCTACTGCGCTCATAACAACTCCATAATATACAGTGAATCATGGAAAAAGCAAACACAATTCCTGAACAAAGACAATATGCAGCACGACTGGTATAACCATCAAGTAAAAAACATGACGTACGGTATCCAAAAACGGACTAGAACTGCTGTTCAGATTTTTGTAAAACGTTCCAAAAAACCAACGGAGAATAATTGATATAGAAAACAATAAACACAAACACCAAGTGATTGCGTAACTGGTCCGATGCTGCATAAGGAAATGGAAGATCTGTTTCAGCGGTATTATGCACGCTTCAAAAAGAAACTTGTATGTTCGCGCGTTTGTACGCTGCTGACCAAAACCGTGGGTTCTGGCACGAGGTTGAGACGGCGAGGACTAAAAGCAAGATGTTATTTGCAGACATGCGCACAGCACGATAAAGGAGAAGGGGACTAGGGAGAGGGGAAGAGTTTGATGGTCTGTTTTTGTTTTTTAGTCAGATCTCGTTATTTTAAGTTTGCACGCAAATTAGGCAAAGCAGGTGGATAGTGTCCGTCCAGTAGCTATACGAAACGCAAGAAATGCTTATTCCGGATCTTAGCGCTTTAAATCACGTGAACGAAGTCCACCACTGCGACTACGTTGCGATCTTTTTTTTTTTTTGCTTCTCTTCTCTCACTGCAAGAAAAAAAAACCAAAAAAACAGAATGCCTGATCGCAGGTTATGTCTGCAAGTATTGATCAGACAACAGGAAAAAGGCTCGACTAGGCAACCTCGCTGACCAAACAGCGGTATCAGTAATTAGAAGCAATAAAATTCTCGGAGACGAAACAACTAGTTGAAATAAGAATTCACACATAACTATCCTCTTTACTAGATCTTTGTATAGTTTATTGCCCACATTTTCAGCTCTCCTAATTTTACAATGTGATATGTAACAGCTTTAACGGAAAACTTTATGTAAGTAATGACGACCTACTGTAAAGCTTTTTGAAATTTCGCCGCGACAGAAACTTCATGTCTGTCTGAAGAACTGTATTGACTTATTGATATTAAAACCTTCCCTGCTCCTTTTGGTTTATTTTCTTTCACAAAGCACCTCTTTCTTTCTTTCTTTCTTTCTTTCTTTCTTTCTTTCTTTCTTCTGGTCAAAAAACTACATCTTAGTCACTACTTCTTTTCTCAGTGAATTGAAAGATCTTGTACAATGCTTGTTTTCTCAGCTCCAGCTGTTAAATAATATTCTTTCCTAAATTGAATAATTTATGTCCACATTCTCAGTGTCTAGCTGACAAATACAGTATGAAGTGTTCTGAATTCTTGCGGTTTCAAGGTGACACAGTATTTGTTGGATTTGGTTTGTGACGGCATAGGAATTGTCACTCGTCCCAGCTGAGGAGCCTGAGCTCTTTCTTGCAGAACCTGTATTGTTGGAAAAACAATATATGTAAACCGCAATTTTAACGGAAAGTCCATTTATTGAAACCCCCCCAAAAAAATACAGCAGTGATAATCAGAATTTACAAAATAAAGATCGACCAACCGTCCGAACGAAGGAATGAACTAGTGATTAAATGAAATAACGAAGCGAACGAATGACAGACAATACGGTAACCTCCTAACGGCCTTATGCGCCTCCAGGCGTGGCGAGACAGGATGATGATGGTGATATGGTAACCTCGTCAAATAAAGAGCGATACGAAACTAGATCATATTAGGTCAAAACTGAGAGTGAAAACAAATAATAACACAAAACGGATTACCTTAGAAAAAGTTGGCGACAAGAATGATGAAAAAGAACTGTGAGATGTTCCTCCTGGATACTCAGCTGCTATCAACTTTTGTATTTTGCCTTGGAGCTGGAAGAACAAGAAAGATGTAGTCAGAAGCCAGTAAAACGACGGACTTTAATTTTCAATTGATTCGCTTAATTTCATTCGTAATCTAGAACATTCGTTGTCGGAGCCAGTTACATGATGAATCCAAAAGCGCAGGTAAGACCTCATATTTCAGTCGACGTGCCAGATATAAAATAAATGAGGGCTCATAATGATAGCCGGAGTACGTCGGAACAGAAAGATGTTCGTCTCTAAAAGTTGTTTTTCTCTAGCGCCTGCTGGCAGGAAATTGAGTCCTTGAGCAGCAAGTGGAATGTTTTTAAAATGACATTTCTTCTCCATCCTTTCCAACTAACCAACCATTCACAAAGGAATAAAATTAAACTCGGAAATAGCGCTAAAAAAGGAATGCATTTTCTTCAGCTTCACAACACAGGTAGTCTAAAGGTGTTTCAATAAATAACTTGGAGTTGACGGGGGGGGGGGGCTCACCTCTTCTTTCTGCCGTTTAAGATCGCGTAAAATAGCTGCTCGTTCGACCAGATGATTGGCTGGTGTTAATTTACTGAGTGCAGGAACTGACCCTGTTTGTAAAGAAACAAGAAATAGTTACAAACTTTGGGAAATACCGTGAGATTTAACAGATAGTTAGAAACAACAAGAAGTTTACCGAGAAGTTAACCACTATCAAGTTAAAGGAGCTCCGTCAAGATGTTTTGAGTTATGTTGGTCACGTACAAAAAGTTACCTATAAACTGAAGGACACCTAAAAATAATAGTGTACTAAGATAGAAAAACACAAAAGAGATAATAATAAACCGTAAAGGAACAAGGATGGTTAAGGATGGAGAAGATTAACTCAGATTACAAACGACGAACTTGAAAAATTTAGGCTAAACTTTTCAAGATACCCAAACTGTGACGTAGTTCCTTTAATTACTTCAAGACATTGCAATGATCTCTGGCTACTGAAAATAGTCTACAGCTTCTCTAAATACAGGGCACGAGCGTTGTTCTTATAATCGGCTCTAATCTTTAACTTTCATATTTCATGTTACCATGCCCAATTCAAAGATAACTCTGAACACGATTCTATCCAGTATAACTGGATTGAATACGCGCAACCAAAACGTATATTCCGAGTCCACTGACAAACAGCTATCAGCAATCACTAGTTAATCTACTTACCAGGTTTTCGATTAGAAATGTCAACCACTTTTGGAAAGGCACTCATCTTTTGCAGGTTCTGGTGATGGAGAAAAACAAATGAAACTACAGTTAATACTCTGAAATAAACGGTTACAGTTCACCTTCTCCTATTAACCGAGTTATTTTCCCTTCGATTTATGACTCGAACGCGAAGCGCGCGGGGGTCATTATTCATCAAAAGTAGAGAAACGAGTATCGGTACCTCAAGTTACCTCATCGAGAAGACCAGGTTGATAAGATGTTCATTAAGAGCATCTCTGCTGTGTGTCTGACGATTAAAGTCACGCGCAATGGCTTCAAATGACTGAATTATATCAAAACCAAAACCATTCAATCCCAAATCGTCATCACAAACGACAGCTCTTACCTCAAGCAGTTTATTGGTTTCTCTTGTAACCGAGTTGAGGCTCGGTACAGAGTCTTCCATCTTCTCCTCGCCAGCTAATTGGTCACCTTGCTGCTCCTTGGAAGGTTCAGAGCGTGGCTGAATTCTGGGTGGTACGTATATTTTTGGTAAATCATCCAGCTGTTCCTACAGACACAAGCAAAACAATACCACCGAAACAAAGGTAAGGTCATAGATACACCAGGCCTGAAAATAGGAGCGAAACGGATTATCGGTTCTGGTGCTTCACTTCTGTTCATTAGCAGGAAATGACTAAGGTTCATATGCTAGTCCAAGACTGGATATATCTCCAAAATTTTTCACTACCCACTAAGGAGAGCAAGAGTTCACTACCTTGCTCAAGGGATAAAGTACGAGATACACCAATGACAAGGGAGTCGGGCGTGTGGACGACACAAATTACGGAACTTCTTTCGAATTTAACAAACGTAGACGAAGCATTTTTGCCGTATTCCGCTGTCTTATTGTTCATTTGATATCGTACCTTCAACTGCTGACTCTTAAGGCGTATATTTTCGTTCCTCAGATGTTTCAACGCAATCTTTAGTGAATCCACCTGCAAAACAGTAATCAAAAAAACAAAGCTGAAAAAATATCGCAAACCAAATTGCGACGAGTTTTGCTGTCAACCCCATTGGCCTTATCTCTGTTTTGCATTAGTTTACCTGTCTGGGTTCATGAAGCGCTCCAAACGAAAATCCAAAACAAAACAAAATTACTATCGAAAAACGCAAGAAGTGGCTCAGTTCTGGGATTCAAGTTCACAGAGAAATCAGTTGGCAGTTACATTTGTTTCATCATTTTCCCTTCATTTATCCTCATTGAACCATACCTAGCTAAGCTCCTCTTTTTTAACGCTACCTTCTGACGACAACGAGATTACGAGCGTTTTTAAAGTTACCTGGGCGAGTATTATAGGCGAGTCCTTGATCACCACCTGTACAGGCTGTTGGCCAGCCCCTGGGCCGCCCCGCAGGGGAGAACCTCCACCGCTCTTAACCGCAGCTGCGCCTGGTAACGTAAGAAAGGAACATGACAGTTAAGGTTCATGACATAGCAAGGAACAGGGAGCTGGACATTTCTGAAGGATAAGTCAACTAAGTAGCTCTAAAAGACCTACATCGCGACTTACAACAACCAACACTTTGGTAGTGTACAGTAGGTAAGTCTGCATACGAGCCAAGTGCCCCATCAGGCCCAGCTTATCCTGGTTTCTCTGGCATGAAGCGACTAGCAGTATTTCTACTTCCCACTGGATGGGATGGTAGTTCATCGCAGGGTTACCCCCAGCATTAAGTTCGCCAGTATCCATTTATACACCTGGGTGGAGAGAGGCACTGTGATTCACTGTGAGATTCATGTGTCGACACAACACAATGTTCCCGGCCAGGACTAGAACCCGGACCGCTCGATCCGGAGAGGAGCGCACTAACCATAAGCCAAACGCGTCTCCCATGGCAGTACACAAACAAATTTCTTACTGGTATATGTAGTTTAAATAACCTTTCCGTTTACAAAGATTAATTAGTGACACCAGCCAGTCGAAAAAGTTCCTAGTTCTCAAAACAGGAGTCGAAGCTATGATCTTCCGCATAAAGGTCAGAATTCTCACACCAAATTACAAAAAAGACTCAACTGAAAACATCTATGTAAATCTCTGTACCTGCTACAACAGCCGCGATGCTAGACGACGAGGAAGCATGGCGGGCGAGGTCAGCTAAGAGAGATTTCTTAGAGTACGCGTCTAATCGTTTCTTCATGTCAGCCTTCTCACGCTCCAGGTTGTCGATGTCGTTTTGAAGTTCATCCATGGTTTCTTCAAATTCCCTGAAAAAGGGAGGGAGCCCATGAGATGCATTACATTTAAAAGAGTTACTGAGAAAAACTAGGTGTACAACATCACGTGATGCCCAACCACTCCCATTCATATGAAGATGGATCGTAAACTCAGACACTTTTTCTTTTAATCCCTGTCATTCTTTCTATCCTCGCAAAACTTGCATTAACCAAACCGTGCGATAATCAGTATGGGGAATATATATGTTACAGGTCAAAATTAAATTCAGGTAAAAATTATTGTAACCTAGTTTGATTCTCAATTTCCTTTGTCTTCTAACCCTAATTATTCATAATCAATGAATAAGTAGGGTTAAGAGACAAAGAAATTTAATTTTTACCTGACTTTAATTTTGACCTGTAACATATACTCTACAGTTGGTTCCGATAAGGTTCAAAACACAAAAAGCCATCTTACAGTCCACACTTACTTTTCTTTTCTTTGTAGGTCCTCAGTAGCTTGTTCCATCTTACGATTTGCAGATTCCACTCGTGCGTCAGCCTGTATAGATAATATACAATCAGTCATCTCATGTTCGTCTTCATAATTCTTTCTTTTTTAGTCCAAGTGCAAAGTTAAGTGATTGTTACTGCAGATACAAGAGCAGTTTTCCATTTACTGCCATTTTCCTAACTACATTTTGAACTACTACCATAGTTAAGCAATGCACACAAATGGCCAATCAACATAATTTACGAACGGGCAACTGCTGGCACAAAATCATAACCGAACAGTTACTTGTGAAAGCATTTAGCAAAAAAATTTAAAAGTGATGTAAATTGACATTTCGATGTATTCAACATCATTTAACAAGTTTGTTAAATGTGTTAAAACCAAAACAGGTTGTAATTTTACTGTTCCCTACTGACCACCCAGTCGCCTCAGTTACCTCTAGTACTTTACAAACACTTAAAATAATTGTGTTAACCAAAGTAGCTGAAAGCGGTTGGTTACTTCTAGATTCATAGAGTAATTATCAAGGTGGTGTTCACTCCAACCTCTTTGTTGATATTTTCAAGGCGCTTCTCTAGCAGTCCAATTCTTATATTCGCCTGACTCAGTTCTTCATTCTGAAAAACGAAAAGGAAGAAAGGGCAATATTTAGACAAGCAGTCGCATCGTGTCAACCACTTTAGTCCCAAACTTGACATATCGACTTCATAAACGTTATTAAAATAGAGTAAGGGCTCAACCCTCTTAGCTTGTGTCTTTGTGTACTGTAACAAATCATAAGCCGTGCCAGCACTGATCGCTATGAATTTCTTGTCTGAGACTTAGGCGATACATCAAGATGATATCTCAAACTGTCAAGTTGACAATTTTTTTTATATACTTTTAATTCTTTGTTTGAGGGTCAGTTGCGCCTTCTCAAGTAAAGCGAAACTATCACCAGTTAATCTAATCTTTTCCCTGTCTGTTCCCTTAACCATGCCTTAACTAAGGACCCAAGCGAGAGCTTTACTCAAGCAGCCACAGAAGATTATTTTTGTTACAATGCAGTAGGCCTTTTCCCAAATCCTCCTTTCACTGTCGTACCTTTAGCTTCATATTTTTCTTGAGATCCATGAACTCGTTTTCCTTCTGAAGAAGTTTTTCCTCCACACCGGCTGAGTCAAACAGTTCTGACTTGAAGGCCTTCGCTCGCTGAAGGTAAGGTGGCTCCATCTAAATTATAGACAAGTCGTGTGGTTAGTTACAACAAGTTCAACCCACCCGCAGGCTACAATGGGCTCTGACGAAGGGCTAACGCTCGAAACGTCAGCTTTGTAACTCGTTACGGTGCCAATTTACATTTTCAACTTAGTTGATATAACCAAATTACCTTGTTACCCCCACCGACGCAGCACCACAGTTTCTTTAGAAACTTTCACCCTTTATTCAGTGCGATTGAGAGTTTGCTTTGGCCACTGAAACGCTCAGTTGTTATCCACTGTACGTAGGATAACGGGATACCAAAACCTACATGCAATCAACGGCTGCGAGAAAGACTAGTTTTCCGGGTTATGAATAGTCTTTAATGTGGCGTGACAAGATATGTGCAAGACATGTCACACAACAGCGATTAACAATCGCATTATGTACGCATCATACCTTCGATTCCTCCTTAGGTTCAGCATCATAATCACCTTCTTGCATTTTGGTCACAAACGAATACAGGAAAGAGATAACGTCATGGAAAGTTTGACTGAAAAAAAAGAAACCCACGAAATAATCAAGGGAACTTGTTGTCAGTAACAATGAACTTCTTTAAGGAGTATTGTGCTTGAGTTTCCACCAAACTTCATATTACAATGTTATTGTTAACCGCTTTGCATCAATTTTATTTAGTTCACCTTGCTAGCTTTAGTTCCTTCTTCTCTTAGAATCGTTAAAAGTCCATACGTTTTACTAAGCACTTAAGGCTATTAATTAATAGAAGCATAGTTCAACTGACCTGACGATGTCCCTACATGGAACTTCATCTGTTTCAAACACCAACACTGCAACATCGCTGGCCATCTCATCAAGCTGACCACTGAGCAGGTTTTCATTGTCTGTAGACGCCAATAAAATAAGCGATCAACTTCATCGACTGAGCTACGGCTTCCTGTGCCACAGGAAGAAAGGCTTGGTAGACTGGAGACTTAAAGACCAGTTAGCTTATCACTTCCCTCTGTTCAACATGGCTTGGAATTGATTTACGACTCTGTCGCAGTATGAGGGCTTGAATAGTTGTTTGGTTCTCAGGTTTTCTTACGTCGTCAACAAAATGCAATCAACAGGGCCTAAAAAGATACCTGTTGTGGTTGGTCTTGCGTTCTCTCCAGTGGTTCAGTTGTAAATGTAATTACTAATTATATATCCTGTTTTTTTATGTAATATTGATACTTGAAGTACAGAGGAATCCCAATTTCTCGAGCCCCCGTTTTTTCAAACCTCCTGATCACTCGAACCAAACGTCGCTTCCCCTCCGTCAGTGGAACTCTGTGGTTTTACACCCGATTTCTCTAACTGGTACTCATTTGTCCCGTTGGAAATTCAAAAATTCAGAATTTAACTCTATCACCAATGAAGTAGATGTTTAGCAAGTCAACAGTACATCCCTACCAGCTAGACTAGACGCCTTCTGTGTAACAGCCGCAGCTAGCTCCTGGCAGAACCTCAGTTCCAGATTCTGTTGCTTGGTGCATTCAATCAGTGACTCTTGGATCTAGAAAACAATAACACACACGTTACAGCCATTATACAACTAGACAGCTTCTTGAAATCACTGAAAGGAGAAGAAACGTTAGAAAGCGTGCGTATTGGCTGAAAGCTATGCTTTGGTATTAACTTTATTATTTTGAAACTAACGGGAGGAAGAATCATTCTGGAGTAACAAACTAAATCTAGCGTACAGCCAGGTAGTCACGAATGCCACCGGGAAACCACTTGATACAAACCTTATCAGAAAACGACAGGGTGCTGCTCTGATCCTCTGGCATTCTTCTTTTGATCTGAAATACAGAGTTAAGATTAGATTTAACCATTTATAGGCCACGAGCGCACTTTAGCTACAGTTCATAAAAACGGGATGCTAGTCCAGAGTAGTAGGCCCGCAGAATTTTGGCCTTTTGTCATAGCAATGCGTTAGTAACTCCTAGGGGATTCACATGTTACATGCTCGTCTGAAAACCTGAATAAAGCCACTGAGGGAAACCATAGTGGGCGTGGCTCAGTGGGAGTGAGTGCCCCAGGGAAGTGCCCATTTACTCGTGAGAAGAACTGTAAGTGCAAATGCTTCTCAAGCTCACACCAGCATTGGAATAAATTATTTTACAGGTTTCAGCAAATTTTCACTTACTTTCCTACACAACTGTTGGATTTCAACATTTCTCAGTTCCATATCTTGGACAAGTTCGCCAAAAGCACTTCCTTCATCACAATTCTAAAAGAATAAAGTACTTGTAAGAAGAAGATTAAATCAAAAAGTAACTGAGATCTTTAGACAAAACAGTACACTCCATAAAGAGATAAAAGTGCTTTTAATCCAGTGTACAATATCATTAACAAGTGATACAACTTCATCTGAGTTCAATTAGAAATTAAAACGTTTCCCCTGGCTATCTAAAAATTCATCTTCTTGTTAATTTTCATCAGGATGTAGTCCTATTTCATAAATAAATTATTTCACGCCCCATTCTACTTTCGAGTTTTGGTACCTCAGGTTCGTCAACAGTAACACACCTTAGTAAACTGTTTCAGTCTCTCAATCTCTATGGTTGAACCTTCTGTACCAGCTGTAAAGATCCTCAGTTCATCTGCTAAGAACTCAGAATGTGACACAGGGTTACCAGCCAGGTGAAAACGAACCATAGTCTGAAATTTAACAAATCAACACACATCCAGAGTTGGGCATACGAGAGCTATACAGGAACGAAGATCACTTCAAGGAAAATCTGGTAGCTCTAACATGGATAGTTTCATTGGGATGAATAGTCCATTTTACAGTCCTGTGCTCAACTTCTTTGCATTTCTCATTTAAATCTCACTAGTTAGCACTATAAGAATTTGATTTACACAACACAAGCGGTGAGATCTGTATCAAAACAAGGTCACCTCCAGCCACGCTGCCATTAAAATGCCAGGTCACTGAGCAGACAACTGTAAATGGTCTATTAAAACAATGCGGTATATACCATGAACAATATACAATCAATATGCAAACCATATGCAATCATCCAACAGAGAAGTAAGGTTAGGAGATTTTACAAAATTGTTAATCATACATTTGTACACCACATTGCAAATTGACCTGAAACTGGATTGATTGTCCTCACGGATTGAGTATAAGTCACTGTGATCTGCTGAGACTCATACTTCGTTTAGCTTTCTGGCACTTTTCTAATGTTTCCCCACTGTGTCAAACCATTATTTAGAGGTCATATATTTCTTTCTTCAAGTAAGAGCAGCTCAAAAGTCACATTTGTTTAAGCGTTACATTTGCATACTTACAGTGTAGTAATGAATTGCCTTCTCCAAAGGTTCCATGGCAACTGTATCATCCAACTATCATAACAAGCAAGAACAATTCCACTGAAAATACTGCAATGATATACTATCTTCTATTTACAACAAGTAATAAGAAGAGTTGATACTAAGGAACATCAGTTGTAAACAGATAAGTACAATCACAATAGAGTTTACTGCGGCAAGCCAACAGTTGTAACATGCTGGGACGATGTTTTTGCTGAAAGTCAGTCGACAGGTTTCCGAAAGCTTAAAGTGAGAGCCATGCTTCACAGTTATCAAGCAATCTTTACTGATGTCATTGCTACTTATCTCATATATATATATTGACCCAATTAAAACAGGAAAAGCTGCAAAATTTTGTTAGGGTATCAAGTTTGAAAATAACCAGTTTAAAAGCTTCTTCAGAAGATGTATTCGCAGCTGATTTTACGGCTGTTTATGTAAGTGTGCGATATATCATTCTTCACAATAACTCAATGTCTCTTAGAAGATTTTTCTTACACGTATATACAGGTTTGGCAGAGTTGAATACTGTACCTCGTCTTTCTTGAACAAGTCAATCAGTACATCAACAGCTCTTTCATGAGCTGCAAGTTCTGGATATATTCCAACCAATTTATTGAATAGACCAGGATCACATTTGTCAAGAGCCCTACAAGAAAACAAATACACAAGACATACAATTCAATAACACAGGGTTTACTACATTCAGTATGATACAGCTTCCAACTTGATGCTGATAAAGTACGATTAAGTGCCATAGCAAATTTACAATTTGAAAACACCCTGTGTACTTTTCTACCTTTCCATATTTCCGACAACAGCCTGTAGAGTAGCAAGCTGATAAATGAGTCCTGCAGCAAAGCTAAGTCCTTCCGCAACTTCACCATGAATCTTAACAGTCTCCTCAAGGCATTCGGCTATCTCATACTGTATGAGAAATGAAGAAATTCAATGAATGACTGATTTGTGAAGAGAAATCCTGTAAAAAAAACACGTGGAAAAACTGAAGAATGTACTGTCTGGAGATGGGTTAAAACAACCTATTTTACCATTCAAACTGGATCAAGTAAATATGTCAAAATGGTATGATAAACAGATATCTATCAATTTTGGCTAACTTAACACTGTTTGCGGACTGTTAATAATGTGTTGGTAATAGGCGTGTAAGATGATGGTCAACAGTTAGCTAACAGGTTACCAATGGCTGAAAAAGAGAGCCAGTGTTCACCATTACCAAAAACCTAAATAAAAATTTAAGTCTTGATAACTGCAAATCAGTTGAAATATTATACATGTAGTGTACATACAATACATAAAAAATTACTCTTATTGATCCATGGTTATTTTATTACCATAGGTATGTTTTTTTTACCTTTTGTCTAAGTTGTGACTGAAGCAATTCAGTCTTAAAACTCAACCGTGGGATAAGCAACAGCAGCAAGACACTTTCATTGTCACCTGGATAGCAATGACATAATAGCTTTCTTCAAATAACAAAATGTACATTAGCATTTTAAGATAAATAAAAAATCATAAAATCTGTACCCTTTCCATTAATGTTTGTGCACATTATAATTATTTAGACATCAAGACCTTATTATTTGTAAGTTCCATTGGAAATAATTTGTTATTGGATTTTGGTGTTATTTTTTACAAATACCTGTTACTGTGTGTTTGTTCAGTAACAGACAAATGATGTCAAAAATGTGGAAAGAACAAAGAAGTGACATGAGGCAATATCTGAGTGTGTCATTAATTTTCTCAATATATTTTGACTTTTTCTGTTATCTATTATTACTGAAGGATGCACGACTTCATCTGTGCATCTGCCCTCCAATAGATCAAGAACAATTTGACTTGTTATAAAAGGTTTGTAGAACTTCAAGTATTGTGGTTAAAAAAGGTTGGAGAACTTCAAGTGTTGTTGTTATAAAAGGTTTGTAGAACTTAAAGTATTGCTATTATTACACACAATTTCATAAACCAAACATAATTATGGTTTAACACAGAATACTTGTGCATTTTTCCTCACCTCCTCTCCTTAAGAATGACTCAGGCATAAATGAGTGAAGCATTTTAACCTGTTCATTTGACTGCTGTACTTCAAACTTTCTTAATTCATTCTCTATTGTCTGTGAAAAAAGAGGCCAATAAGAATTAAATTGTTTTCAAATCTAATATAAAGAGAGCTTCAAATTTATGGCAAAACCACATTCTGATGTCAAAACTTTGAGAAAAATATGGTTTGTGTGTTGTGTATCCGAGCAAAACAGTATTCGTGCATTTATGTTTTGTTGCTGTTTTAAGAAAAACTTCATGGCAAAACTGAAACAGGCAGGGGTGTGTTTTTGTCCAAGCCCAAATAATGTCTTAATAATAATTATAATAAATAGTTTAAACAATTGACTAGCTTGGAAAAGAAACCAAAAAAAAAACAATGAGATTACTCGAGATTAAATGATCTCGAGATTAAAATCTTAAGATTAAAATCACGAGATTACAAAAACAACAGTAAGGTTGTACCTGTATCATAAATAACCATTAAGTGCAATATTTACGGCAGTTTGAAATACCTTTGTAAAAGTTTTCAATTCAGCAGCCTTGACCTTGAAGTCAATCATTTCAGGCGAAGGGATGTCAATAATCTTTTGTTTCTCTGTGTCCTCTTGCTGTACCTGCATAGCTCTGTTGTTTTCCTGAAGAAAACAACATCATCATGATAGCATTTTACTTTGACTGCTGCATCTAAATTTTGCATCTTAAGTGTTTTACAAGATTTTGATCAAGCAGTTTGACAACAGTGAAGGTCATATTAATTTATGTTCATATTATGCATCTGCATTTCTAAAAGTATACTGAAAAATTTTCTTATACATGTATACTGTAAAATTGTTGAACTGGGGAAGGGAAGGGCGACCCTGTGATGAACTAGCATCTCATCCAGGGGAATAGAAATACTAGATTAATGAGTTACTGGCCTCATGTGACATGCTTGATTAAAACAGCTCTAAGATATAACTTTCTGCCCTTTTATGGACTCTCACCTGTAGTTTTGCCACCAAGTCCCTGAACTTAAGAATTGTTTGCTGGTGATCTCCGATATTTTCCTGTGCTGCCTCCAGTTTACGCTCCATCTAAGAATGAATTAAAAAATATAATGATTAAAAACTGACAATCTGTAAGCCCAAAGAGGAATAATGCTCATAAATGGTTGCTCATTCCATTATTTACAGACAAATTCACACTAAACTCTCCACTGACTGGCATTAAACCCCCTCCAAATTTGAACAGCCTGAGTTTTGTAACCTAATAAATAATTTTGATCAAAACGCAAATGAGTATATGAACTATCATCCATTTGAACTGTGGGGAAAGGTATGAAGACATAGTTGATCATCGTAGTTACATACACAACTAAAGCAGCTGTGAAATTAAGCCTGAAAACCATGTACTGGCATATTATGAAAACTATCTAGTGGTATAATATGAACTAACAATGTGATCAGCTCCCATTTGGATCAGTTGGTAGAGCACTGCATCAGTATTGCCCTGGTCATGGGTTTGAATCCAATTCAGGCCTGAATATTTTGTCACAGCTGCTTAAGTTGTGTATATAACTAAGATGATCAACTACATCTTCATTTGATTACAAAGTCAACAATTTTGTGAAAAAAATACTTTGAAGAGTTTTTCTAATCTGGATTACTAAATGTGTATTTTGTTACAAAAATATAAAACTTATTTCTTCTCACATCTGATATATCAATGTACGAAATTTGAACACTGCGATGCAAATTTTTCCAGAGTTCCAATTTTGAGTTAAACACCACAGTATTCATTTCTCACTCATCAAGCACAGAAGAAAAAACAAATTTATGATAAATTTTCCACCAGACTTAAATTATTCCAAACAAATACATGTATTTAGATAATTAACAACATAGCTTTTGAAGACACCTAGTGGCTGGCAATAGAGACCTTAAAATTATAAGAACCCGTGGACAGGATTACCTCACGAAGCTTGTTGTTATTCATCTCCAGTTCTTCCCTCAAGTCGTGTTCAGTTTGAATGTGATTCTCTTCTAGCTCCTCATTCAGATCTCTTAGAGCTTCCTATTGGAGTGAAAGGAGTTACAAATTTTCTCAAGACATTAATCACATTTGCAAAGTTTTCTGCAGCTTGTGCCATGTTCAATAAAATTATAAGACAAGTGCTGATCAATGAAATATAATAAAATCATGTAGTCTGAATACCTCTTTTCATCTACATGTGTACCATTTAAAACTACTCTCACGCTGAAGAGAGGCAGATGTAGGATTTGATGTACATACAAAATTCCATTCTAATGACACAGCTTTACACAGATCACTATCAATGTCTTTGACTGGTTGTTGTGAACTTTAATTTGGAATATAAATTTTGTGTACAGTCACATTTCTCTCATGGAACCTTGAGGAGTGACATCCCTTTACTTAGGCTACAAACATTGCCTTGTTTAAATGTATGACATCATTGCTGTAACCTCACCAAATCAGCAACATTTTCTCTGAGAGTCCTGATTTCCTCTTCTAAAGTCAGATTGTTATCAGTGAGAGTTTCCACCATTTCTTCAGCTCCCAATGCAGTGTCAACCTAGCATTTATAACAGTGAATATGAGAAAGATGTTCCTCTCTCTGTGATACAGACACAAAAATCTGCATACGAGTTAAGTGGCCCATCAGGTCCAAGCTTATGCCAGTTTCTGCAGCACGAAGCAACTAGGAGTATTTCTACATGCCCCTGGATGGAATGCTTGCCCATTGCAGGGTGTTTTGCCCAAGGACAATTTCCCTGGCCTGGGCTTGAAACTGGAGTACTTGATCCTGATATGAGTGAACTATCCATAAGGCCACCACACTTCCCGATACTAATACACAAAAGCAACGTTTCGTTTTTCTTGCACAAAACCTGATCTAGAAAAGAACACACCAAGGTGAACAGACTCACCTGATCTTTGAGTTCAGCCAAAGAACTTTCAGCTTCCTGAAAAGGAATTACTACAAATTTTAGTACACCTCTAAGTACTGAACTTAATAAATTAGACCTATACTGGTTAATCTAACATCTTTTTGAGCACTTTTTGAACAGTATTAACCTGCAGAGCTTCAGATAGCCTATCCCTTTCATTCTGCAGTGATGTGTTTCCACTCTGCAGGTCTTTGATTTGTTTCTGCGATGCCTGCATCTCTGATTTGTCACTTGCTTGAACCTCTTTAAGCCTGGCATTATAAAATAATATCAGAGTTACCATAAAACCTCTTTAAGAAATAGAAAACACGTAACATGTTTCTATTACTAGCATTCTATCATGAATGCTGCTGTTTGATTGGCTACGCTACTTACTATCTATTCTGTGATAGATAGTGAGTAGCATAGCAGTGTGCCCTTGTTAACAAAATGACAGCACCTTCTTAGTGTTTTTGAAGTGTTGAGGAGGATTTAGAGAAAATTTTGAATGACTGGTAGATTTATTCTAAAACAATTGGATTATTCGCTCTCAATTTCTATGCGTAATAGTTGACCCGGGCTGTGCCCTCATTATTTATCATGCAATAGAAATCTACATGTAATTGTCTAAAAGAGACACAAGTGGAAGTTTGGGAGAAAGAGAAATGCTGTGGGAACACGAGCCGATAGTCAAGTGTTTGTCTGACTCAATAAAAAAAAAACATGGAGAACATCTTAAAGGGGCTCTGTCACGGAGTTTAACAGATTTTTGAACAGCCAAAATTTATGTTTGTGTCAAAGGAAAACAAAAAATAATAGTACAATTTCATTAACAATTGCTATATTAGAGCACCGAAACTGTTAACAAGCATCTTTAACTGCAGATGGTTATGATGGAAATGGATTACAACTTGAAAAGTTTAGCTAAACTTTTCAAGCTGTTTCTGTGCATCTTAAAAAAAATCGATATTTATAGCCGTAGTTGGGTTAACGTTATATCTTCCTTTAGATGTTCAAAAATAATGTTTTTCATGGGTAAACTTGATTTTAGAACAGTTAAGACCAAAAATCTGCAAAATCCTTGTGACAGAGCTCCTTTAAATCCGTTTCTTGTAAAATATTTTGAACCCCTGAACAAAGACTTGAATGCATGTATGTTACTTTTATCATCAAAATATAAATTCTCTTTGCTCAGACCATCATTATGTCAACAGCTCATGTTAGTTCTGTGTTTCTATCCAGTTATAGAAACATGACTTAGTTGAACCAATCTGTGCATGTATTTTCTTTGGGCTATTTTCTAAATCAAAATACTATTAATAACAAATATTTGGCATACTTCACCTAAGATATTGTCGGCCTATTAGATTTTATTTTCTAGTCAATGACAATATTATTTACAACATACAGCCATTAACATGTTTCAAATTTGTCTCTGGTTTGAATTGTTTCAAACCAGTTTTGAACAGTTTGGCTTTCAAAATAGTTTAATTTTCATAAAATGTGATGGAAAAGGGGAGTCTGTGACTAATAACTTTCAAGACAGTGCTGGAAACAAACATTGTCCAACCAACCAACCAACCAACGTAAAATTTGACAACATGTTGTAACAGAGGTGACATTTGAACTGTCTCACCTCATTATTGCTTCCTTAAGTCTGCTGTTTTGCTGCTCAAGTTGTTTGACTTGGGCATTTGCTGCAGCACCTTCAATCCCTTTATAAAGATAAATTTTCATCAGTTAGATTGAAAAGAAACCACTTAACCTAGTTTCTACATGTAGTAATCATGGAATCAAGTTGTCAATCACATTTATTTAATTCCATGACAATCACAACATATAATATCATTTCTCTTCATTTTGTTTCATAAATAAACTAGAGGACTGCCATCTTTTGTTTGCAAATCTTGATGCAGAAATTCAAAGAAGTCAAAAGTATTTGTTGAACCCCTCCCACTTGAAAACTGAATGTTGGAGAGTTTTGTTCCTCTAAGCCATGCATGGTATTACAACATGTACAAACAATGGCTTCCACACACTGTACTGCAGAAACATTTATAACAAACACTGTCTCCTTATACATGTATGTGTGCCTAGCTAAACTTTTTATAAGCTGTCACTCACATTTCTAAAACTCATTAATAACTCATCAAGTTTAAACACATGACCGTATTTGGGTATCTCTGATCCTAGCATAGATTTTTACGATTTTATGTCTCCATTTTCTAGTTAGTTTTAGTTCTGATTGAGAAGATCCACACCCAAGAACACCCAAGACCATGTTTGACCACATTTCTAAACACCTTAAAGTTCCCAAAAAATAATCCGCTGCATGTTATTATATTTAAATATCTTCTCAATGTTTGGAAATGTGTTCAAACACAGTCTTTTGTGCTTGTCAATGATTATTGTTAACTGTTGGCCAACAGACCAAGGACAGCTTTTTTCTGAACCTTACTCTGTTTAAAGCAGGTACATGTATTCCGTAAAAAAGGCAGTGTTCCAACATATGTTTGATATATAAATATTCTATAGGAATATAATTTATGTCATACCTCCTTCACTGACTTCATTTTTGAGAATTTCCAAGTCAAGCGTAACTTCTTCCAGTTTGTCTTTAAGTTGTTCATTTTCTAGCTGAATAGACTCGAGCTGTAAACATCAAAAATTAAAATAAAGGACAATGAAATTGAACTTTATATATCCTAACAGCATTGCAGATAAAATGAAAAAAATTCCCAAATTTCAATTTTTCAGAGAATGAAATAATACAACAGTGTTAAAGCTAAAAGGGAGTTAGCAAAGAAATTCAGAGACTGCAGTCTAATCTTGTCTTGTGACAGCACTTAGAGTAGTTTGTTATCATCTTTCATGTGAAACTGTGAACAAAAGATGGACAATGCACCAAAGACCTGATTAATACAATGCAGATTCCCTTAAATGACTACTGCATGTCACATGTTTATGATGCCACTTAATTTCAAGGCAATTTACAAACACACACGTGAATGTAACAATAATTATTGTTGTAAACATTATGGTATTGATTTGTATTGTGAGGTTTGAATATTTAGACAAAAGGATAAGCATGCTGTATGTGACAATCATATAGAGCAACAAACAAACTATGCAATAGGGTAAGTGAAAGTGAATACCCTTTCTTCAGCCATTTCCTTATCCAGTGTTGCCATTTCAACAGCTTCTTGTAGCTCTGTCACCTCTTCACTGTGTTCTTGACGATTTTCAGTTATCTCTTTTAGCTCCTATTAAAAGGAAAAGATAATTGAAACCTTTCTTTTATTACATAAGTTCTGACTGCAGGATCGAAGATTTGAACCAGGGACCTCCAGCGCCCTGAACCACTCGGCCACACCACCTCCACATAAGCACATAAGCATATTGCTACGATTGTGTACCATATTTGTTATTCTAACTTATGGTCATTTATGCAGCTGTCTGTTTGTGCCTCAATATATCATTATATTGTTATTATTGTACAAACTCTAGAGACATAACAAGACATAATCAATGATTTACCAATGCGGGAGCCAACAAGTTGCAAAAAAATTACTGGGGGTAACTAAAAGAGAATTTCATGGTAATATCATGTTGTTTATTGGTGGAGATTGTTCTGGGTTGTTGTATTTTTAGAGCACATTAGTTACATGTATCACTTGTGTTACCAGTTAGAAAATATTTCACCCACATAGGTTCAGCTTTAATGATCAAATAAGAAGTTATCCCTCACATGTAGTAATTTCAGAAATATTTCCAAATAGTTCTTTTAATGTGGCCCCATTAGAAAATGTGCTTGGCTCTGTGGTTTTAACAAAGATCCTGAAATTTTAATCAAAATTGAAGAAGCATGTGAACTGCACATATAGTACTTGAAATGCTACTAACAGTTGACACAGAAATTATTCATATGACAAGACCTCAAAAACTTGTACCAATGAAAATAATTTAAAATGACTAACCTTTTTTGTTGCATTGAGCTGGGCTTGTAAATCTCTCTGTGCCTCTTGCCATCTAGCCTTATATTCTTGCATCTACACCGTCAAAACATGACCACAACATTACACATTCAAATATGCTGTAGCACCCAGCACCAACAAAGAGCAAATAACTAAATAAGTGATATTCATGGGGGCTGCAATAATTAGTAAAATAAACTTAATCTTCAGGAATCAAAAGGTTTTAAAATTGACTCAGGAAAGATAGCCTGAATATTTCCTGCTTAAGACTTGGTTAAACTGGAGTTGTCGGCAGCTAAAACTTCAATGTGTCATTATCACAGACATTAATAAAAATGACTTGATCTATAGTTTGTTGACAAAAGAACAGCTGGCACTGACATTCAATCTAATAACACATCACGATTTGTTAACTTATGACACATAAAATGGTTAAGTAGATGCCTTTTTTAGACCAGAAACTCAGTTGTTGCTAGAATTAAATGGTGAAGTCTCAAAGATGACCCAACATTCCGTGATACAAAAAAGAAGGCAATGATATCTTTAGCCAAGTGATTGGATAAACATAACAGTTACTAGGTAGCACTTTGGCTAAAGACAAATTTGATGCATGCATGCATAATTTATTAAGATACATATAATGCAAACAAATCCATGCTGGACTGGCAGAGCAAATTAAGGTCATTCCACTGAAATAGAACCTACACTGAGATTTTTGTCAAACTTTGCCTATTGATTGTTTTTGTTATAGGAACTTAAATTTTGAAATAAAAACGAAGGGTCCCCATGTTCGTTTAGGAGCAACAGCACCTTATTTGTA
>OMLO01001054.1_pt1 | contig 20436 bp, 12 predicted proteins | sample 1674811 | NCBI WGS metagenome assembly OMLO01 (sample SAMN06265003, study PRJEB25207) | coral metagenome | isolation source: Coral host | place: Mexico:La Bocana,Puerto Morelos, Mexico | collected 2008-11-13 | reverse complement strand
AAGCTTCTTCACCCGAAACAGTGATTTTACATAATAGCATAATTTTTAATTATTAAAAATCACTAACCTTCGCGTCATTAAGTTAACATGAGTGAAGCTTCTTCACCCGAAACAGTGATTTTACATAATAGCATAATTTTTAATTATTAAAAATCACTAACCTTCGCGTCATTAAGTTAACATGAGTGAAGCTTCTTCACCCGAAACATTGATTTTACATAACAGAATAATTTTATTATTTAAAATTACCAACCTTCGCGTCATCGTTCTTCCAAAAATGAGTCTATAAGGAAGATTTTGAAGCGGAATTGACCGCCACAACAAATTGCAATTTTGACACATAAAAGCCGCCATTTTGGTCGCCATATTGAATTTGGTAAAGATCATGTGACCCATAATACCAAATTTGGAGTATAGTTCCTTATAAGGAACATGCCTCCAGAAACTGTCGTTGACCAAAAATTATTTGGTAGTTGATATGGCGGAGGGCGACTTGAATGTTGATAGCATAATATCCCGCTTGTTAGAAGGTTTGGACACTTCATATCCTTAACTTTATCCTTCACTTTCTCTTGACAAGATGTCAACTTTCTCTTTGCTTTCGTAGCTCGCGGTCGACCGGGAAAGAGTGTGCAACTAGCAGAATCTGAAGTTCGTGGACTATGTCTGAAGTCTAGGGAAATCTTTTTGAATCAACCCATCTTGTTGGAGTTAGAGGCGCCTCTGAAAATTTGCGGTAAGTTGGCTACTGCGAACTTCAGAAGCCTTTTGCTATTAATTTCAAATGTAGTAGTTCTTCATTAGTGAACTGGGTCCACAGTTTGCGAGGAATGTCGAGGACGAATGCTAAAATTTGTCCCTACACACCTTCAGTTGATCGCTGGCCTGCTGTTCACTGCGAGTAAAGACTTATTCCTTTTGAATTACATAATTTTGCTCTAAACTCTCTCGCGATTTTTCTCGAGAAGCTGGGTAATAGTAGCCGGTTTTAGCTTTCATGTGTACTTGCTGTTGAAATCGTGTCAAAGGAGATGACCTTTCTTTCAGCTAGGCGTCTTGTACGGGAAATAAACGTAAGATTTCTTTGATGCCGCAGTGGTCTGTTTTTTGGTTAAATTTGTAAACCTGGAAAGTTCGCTTAGTGAACTTTGAAATCAGATATGTGCGCTGCCAGGTTGTTAATCACGAGCAGATAAAAAACGCGTATAGAATATTTGCCTACGTTAGTTATTTTTGGGCTTGACGATGGCTGCTAATAAACAAACAGGACTTGCCAACGACTTCCCTTCTTGAGGTTGTGAAATATTTTATATTTTGCCGTCGATAGACAGTCTTGTACTTCAGCTTACGTTATAGTTTTCTAGAATGTCTACGAACTTTATTAACTGTACTATTTTGCGAGGGAGTTCCCAAGTTTGACGTCTCTTTGTCATGGTATCATAGTGTTTCGTTCCGTAGTTATGTAGTTTAATGTTGTAATTTATTGTGGACCTGTTTTTCACTTCTAAGCAATAATTACTGATATCCCTAAACAGCATGCCAAAGCGTAATGAATATTGTCAGGCTATTACGATATTCAGCTAGCTAGTGAGAACTCAACATGAACGTGATCTGTGAAGGGTTTATTATTGTCTTCAGTTGAAAATTGTTAGCCTAATTTTGCAGATGACAGTTTTTCTTTCCATTTTAATATCATCAGAAGAAGCATATCTTAAAAAATAAAGGAAAATGGATACACACTTGCAAAATTTCTTTTTTATTGCAATTAAGATAAATCGCAAAAGGGTTGTCTTCCCAAATGCAAATTTAGCACTCTACCAACTTAATTGCACGGAAGTGGCATATGCTGGCTTAATTCAGTTGTCATATTTAATCAGATTAGGACTTTTAAAGGAAAGAAAATTCATTTTCAATTGTTTTCATTTTACTCTAACTTTACTGTCTTGTTGATCATTACTTTACTGTCTTGGTTATCATTACTCTTTACAGTTCATTAAACTGTGTACGAGAGATTTGGCTTTGAAGATGAGCAGATCTTGAAACACTTTTGCCACTAAAGACCCAATCCATAGTACATTGTCTTTTTATGCACTGCTTTTGTTTTGCAATTCTTTGAGAATAATTTGCAAATCCAAGAAAAAGAGTAATTAAATCAATCTGAAGACTTTTTGACCAAAAAAACGTACATGCAAGAAACTCTTACATTACACAGAAATTTTGGTGTTGTAATATTGGTAAAATTGTGTCAGACTCAACCTTTTCAGATACATCAGGGCTGGATAAAACAAGCCAGATGATCTGCTCTGTTCTTTTTGTAAACAAGTATGTCAATAATAATTTTTGGCCTTCTTCAGTACAATTTCTTCTAACTCCTGTGAAGTCAACAACTTTCTGGTCACTGTTGAATTTATGGGGGAAAAAATCATGTTGAATAGTTGTAACAAGTTCCATCAATATACCATTTTCAGTTTTCAGTCTTTGTGTTAGATATTTTTAAGTCAAAATCATCATTGTTTTAGAAAGTTACATGTAGGTGTAGTGGTACGTCAATAGATATGATAATACATAATACAATCCCATAAAGTTTTATTTGTTTCAATTAGATGAATATTAACTTGTAAGTGGCAGCATTGCTGAAGTTTTGGTTGACAAATGTCATTCGCATATCAGGTTAAGTAAAGTATGGTACAAGGACTTGTATCACCATTTGGTTTTTATTCAACATACACTGTATGCATGCACATGCACATGTCGGTTCACTTATCTGTGGTTGTTGATTTCATACAGGCGATTGAACATGATATCAATTGATCATAACTTCTACGAAAAACACGTTATTTTTGTTTTGTCTGATGAAGCTCTTATCCTGAACTTTTGGCTTGCAGGTGATATTCACGGACAGTACACAGATCTTTTAAGGTTATTTGAATATGGAGGATTTCCACCAGAGGCAAACTACTTATTTCTGGGTGACTATGTGGACAGAGGAAAGCAGTCCTTGGAAACCATCTGTCTTCTGTTAGCATACAAAATCAAATATCCAGAGAATTTCTTTCTGTTGCGTGGAAACCACGAGTGTGCAAGCATTAACAGAATTTATGGCTTTTATGATGAATGTGAGTAAATGTATTTGTGGTTAGAATGGATTATAAATTGCTTCTTTACCAGCACTTTCAAATTAAGGCAGGTGTGGAGAATAACAATTGAGCGAGTGAGGACTTTCAGCCAGAAGCACCTGCCATGATTTGTGTCCTCAGACCAACACAAGTTCCTTTTGCAGTAGACTTGTGGCAGGCTAAGGTAGACAATCTCTGAGTTAATCAGTAGCTTGTAACCATTTTCTCTCTAAGCACACATTTAATGCTGTGATGCACTGATTATAGGCAGGATGGTAATCTCTCAGCCAATATAAGTTATTTATAGCTAGTAAAAGTACATATCTGTATGTTTAAGAGCTTAGGGTCAAAAGTACCCAGTGTGTGGCAGAAATCACTAACTTGACAATTTTGCCAGCTCCTCCACTTGGTTATTCTTCTAATACTTTAGAAACAGATGGCAAAATCAGTTGACCACTTGAGCAGCTAGTGACTTGCTTTTATAGTACAATTTAGGTCCTTAAACATGCCACAGAAAGAGTTTAGGTGTACAGTAAAAGTTTTATTTGTTTGCATTTTCTATAAAATAGCCAACTTGGCTGATAATGTATGGTAGTATTGTTTTCAGTGCATTGTCAACATATTTGAATCCCTGTCAAGCAATTGCTTTTGTATGGGGCAACATCCAGTTGTGGTCAGGAATAACCAAAAAATACTTGGATCTTGATACAAGTACATGTAGTTTGGGCTTTTGTATTTTCTGAAATAATGCAGCTTTACATACAATGTATATAGTAATCTGACACTGTGTTTTGTAGGCAAGCGACGATATAACATCAAACTTTGGAAAACATTCACAGACTGCTTTAACTGTCTACCAATTGCTGCTATAGTTGATGAAAAGATCTTCTGTTGCCATGGAGGTGAGTAAAGGAAAGTTAAGTTAGTCTGCTTCAGGGAACAGTGCTCTAGCCTGGAATAAGAGAAGACACTTAAACTCTAGAAAGGGAATGTACAGGTAACCAAGATTTGAAGAGAATGGTCTCTTGTTAAATCAATTGGATTTTTTATGAGACTTAAATGATTTGAGCATACAGAGCTAGGCTTTTCTGTTTCCCCTGAATTTGCTACAAATGTGCACATCAGTCTGACCTTTTACTAGTTTGCTAACATTCTTGATCTTTGTTTCAGAGTCGAGTGTTAATTGAATGGGAAAGTGACATTCCTCTTCTTTTGCTAGGTCTCTCACCAGATTTACAGTCAATGGAACAGATTAGAAGAATCATGAGGCCTACAGATGTTCCAGACACAGGTAAAGAAATGCGTCCTTTAGGGGAACTATCATTTAAAGATGGCCTGCCCATGGAAAACATCATTAGCGAGAATGAAAATTGTCCTATGGTAGATAAGCAAAATCATAGAAATATCTATTTAATAGTAAGTTCTTGATGGGTGCCTAAAAGATGTTACTTGCTCTCAGTGATTCCTGTACATGTATGCTGGAGATTGTACACTGTAACTTGTGTTTTATATCCTTTCAGGCCTCCTTTGTGACCTGTTGTGGTCAGACCCAGATAAAGACACAAATGGCTGGGGTGAAAATGATAGAGGTGTTTCTTTCACATTTGGAGCTGATGTGGTTAGCAAGTTCTTGAACCGCCATGACTTAGATCTTATATGCAGAGCGCATCAGGTCAGTTTCACTAAAGCTTACAAACTAATCTAATTACAAATAAAGTTTGTAAGTGAACAGCTATTTCTATTTTTAGAAATTAGAGATGTGAGGACCATACATGTAGCAAGGTTTTGGCACACATCTTAAGAGAACCTACTTAAGCAATGATGACAGCGAACGCGAGGATAACACCTAGAAAAGTAAATTTCTATTTTACCTTCAAATTTCACAATATTGTCTCGAACTCTTTGTGCCTGATGTATGTAACACCAGCATTCAATTCCAAATGAAAATAAATTATTATTCACCATGATTTGTTGTGCAGTGGATTGCAAAGGAATGTACGAAGATTTATAATGCCTGTGCAACATTCTACTTCTTAAACCTTTGGTTTAGTGGCGTTCTCATTGACATTGCGGTCATGGTTTGCTTTCTCCATTAATTTTGTATTTTGAGGAATGTGGAAGATTGTTTCAAACTTTGGTAGGAGATTGTAAAAATAACCCTGGAAACAATGCATCACCTTACCTTAATATTCTTCACAGGTGGTGGAAGATGGTTATGAATTTTTTGCTAAACGACAACTAGTCACATTGTTCTCGGCACCTAATTACTGCGGAGAGTTTGACAATGCAGGTGGAATGATGAGTGTGGATGAAACTCTTATGTGTTCTTTCCAGGTAAAGGCATTCTGTTATTCAGTAATTCAGTTTTACCTATACATTGTACACCTACTCAAGTATTTATATCTACTTGGGAGAATCAGGTAGTTTTGTTTTTCTGTATGTCAAAGCTTGGCTAGTTAACTTTTTCTGACTGTCAATTTAGTGTATGTTTCAAGTATGTGTTATTGAGCAAGCATGAGTTCAAGTTGTTTATGTACTGAGACTGAGCCAAGCCATGCACAAAAAAAGCACAGGCCAGTATCCAGCCAGGCCAGTATTCAACCATCTTGAAGAGCTTGGTCAATAAAGAATTTATTTGTCTGATGGCTTAAGGGGAAATTTTTCTTGTGGGAAACAGTGGGTAGTCTTGGGCAGGTAAGATAGTGCCATTGTGCCTGGATGGGTAGCCAATGAAAGTACAGGATCTAGTTCATCTTGCCTGCTCACAAAACCTTTCATATGTTTAGTATGTTATTGTAATTAAAAAAAAAATAATAGCAAGTTTCCTCACTTCAGATTTTAAAGCCGTCAGAGAAGAAAGCAAAGTACCAGTATGGTGGATTAAACTCTGGCCGTCCGGTAACACCTCCAAGAGGTCCTCAAAAAGCAAAAGGAAAGAAATAGACAGTGGATGAAGAACCAAACCTGGTTATTGTACCAAGTTGCTACAACATATTTGATATATATAAACTTATTGTTTGTGATGCATTTTGACTTTCCAAAAGATCAAATCCTCCTCGACATTTGAATATTTTTGTTTTCTAACAAGGAGACAGCTCTTCGGTGGTATCAAAGATTCCACCATATACTGGTATTAGTGTTCCTTGAATAATATCTTACTTTCTGTAAGAACAAACTGCTTCGCATGCAAGCTTTTGTATGCTCTGAGTTTTTTGTGCTTTGAATTATTTATGTGGAAATCTAAAGATTATGTTTGAGTTTTTTTTCAAATGATCTTTTTAAAATTTAAGTGAACTGTAGCTGTTTGAGCAAGTTTTGTGCATCGCAAAGTTTTACAATGTACGTAGCACATTTTACAACACTTTGTATTTTACCACTTGAACTAAATATAAAGTTAAATAATGATTATGTCCTTGAGAATGAAGTCAACTGTTTTGAAAAGATAGCCAGCCGATATCTATATCTAGCCCTCTGCCTCAACATCATTGGCTGTTTATCTTTTTTTAAATTCAAGATAGTTTTACTTTGCTCTCAATGTTGGTTTTCTTTTTCGAGTAAAGTAACAGTTATTGTTTTGTAGTTGTTCCTAATTGTGGAACCAATAAGGGCTCACAACTGAATTTTAATAATAGCCTCAATATTTAGAACCTACCCTCAATTATCAGGGTGCAAAGAAAGAGGAAAATTTAGATAACACTATGATGTAAAATTGATTAGTTGTAGCCGGCAGCAAAGAAAATGAGAAAACATTGTTTGCCACATGGGTGAGTGAAAGTCAAACAACCCTCAACCTCATGGATGAGATAAAATGTACATGAATGTTGCCACTAGACATGAAGTAGAAAATAGCACTGTTGAAAGGAATTGTTTATAACATGAAGTTAACTCGAAAAAAAGAGTTTACTCATGTGCTAAAGATATTGATATTACTTGTGTGTTACATAAGTTTGGATGTTTTCAGCTGCAGTTATAATTTGAAATTGCTGATATTTCAGCTGCACTAGACAATATAATTTCAGTGATATCTTTATTTTCTTAAACCAATGAAATTATTGTTAGAGCAAAGATTGACCTTAAGCTCAGTCCTTAAACATATTAGTTTTATAGTTAAATTAAGTTACTTTAAGGTGTATAATTTTAACATCAAAATGTTATGATTGTCAATAATGTAAGAGGTACCAAGATGATGTCACAGTATAATAGGTTACTCGCGTTTTTTTGGCCCTTTTTGAGTGTACAAACTGTATCTAAAACCATTTCCTTAGCAAGGTACACAAAACAGCATGTTCATGTATGGTGCTATTTTCCATTCATATCAGAGGTTAGGTGGAAGGAGTGTGTATTGGGTGGAACTTAAGTGATTTATTTTGTTGTCCAGTTTGTGTGATTCTAGAAGATCTTGAAGACAATTAATAGAAAGTTAGTGCATGTCATAACTAAACCTGACATGCCTCACCAGTATGACTGCACAGAAAGTCAAGAGTGTCTGTGTGGGAGGCTGGGCATACTTGAGCTCAGGCCTCATTCTTGTCTTTTTCATGTCAACTAGTACATCATATTGTTTTTTGTAGATCCAACCAGGTGATAATGCTGGTAACAATAAAATTCCACCTCCTAACCTAGTGTGTGGTTGTTTATTCAGGATCGTTTTGTTGGTCCAAGCCAGATTGCAAACTCATTCCAAGACCCTTTACAGGGCCTTGAGGGGATGGCCATGAGAGAAAATCTTCCGTTTCACATCCTTGCATCAGTTTCAATTTCCAAACTTTGGTTTGAAAAGTCCTGTGACTATTGAGGCAATTGCACATTAAAATTGAATGATGGCATACAGGCTTGGCAAAAACCTATTAACTGATTAGGTCAAGTTCAATGAGTGATGAAAGGAGCAATAAATTATATATTGTTGATTGACCAAATCAAGATGCAAGACGTTGAAATTTGCAGCATAAGGTGTCGTCATTATAAGCAATAAAGACTGACCTGTTTCTACATGTACAATAAATTAGTTCCCATCAGGTTTAGGTAGGAAGTAAAATCTGATAGGGTTATGTAGGGTTGAGATAACAGGCATAACAGTATGAGGATAAAGTGAGCTCTTCAAAGTCTCTCAGTCTGAAAGTTGTCATAGGATCATATTAGATCACTTTATACCATAATCAAATTAATGCAATGCGTGCTGATTGGTCAATCAGCTATGGTTTATTGTGCCAGTAAACCCATGGAAATTTCGACGAGTTTTTATGGTTTATAGGCTGATAAACCACTTGGGATATCGGAAGAACACTTAAATAATTTGTAAATCACTTGCCAGCTGCTCGTGATTTACGAATTGTTCACATGCTCTTCCAACATCCCGCATGGTTTATCAGCCTATAAATCATAGAAACTTGAGGTTTATTGCTTAAATAACTTAGCAACAGCCAGGTGCCAGGGTGGAATTACTACAACTAGCAGCTCCTCTGCCAAATAAAAGTGGGTATTATTCAATAGGCATTTACAGTTTCATTCTACCTTGGGGAATTGAACAAAAGAAAATGGGTCGGGTTGAAATATGTGTAAACATGGTGCACCACCAAAGAGCATCAGCTTCACAACTCCATAATCATTATTGGGCAAGATAAAGAAGGACCCTTGAAAGAGTTAATTAAAAACCTTTGCACTAATACTTTTGAGTCAAATGTTCTCTATTTTATTAACATGAATGTTCTGCACACAAGCTGTAAACATAGGTGTTTCTTGCTAGTTTAGCACAGGCAGAGACTGTTAGTGATATTACATTTTAATGTCTTATACATGTAATTAAGTTTTTTTTTACATCAGGAACTCTGTAAAGCTTTTAAGCAAAGAAAAATAGCACTTATGATGAGGATTTCTCCCAAATATAACAGAATACTTGAAAGCTTAACCACAATTGACAGGAATGGTTTGATCATTTCACTCTGTACAGAACTTTCCTTTGAAATCTGTGTTCAAGCTCGCCTCTTCTCAGCATAATGTAAATTACAGTGTGGATAGCACGTTCAGAATATTTCTGTTAGAACAATGAAAAAAAAAACAGGATATAAATTAGAGATGGAAGCACCATCGAAAGAGCTAGAGAAGTCCTGTTTCTTGTAACATAATTTTGGATACATTTTGTGATGTAGCACTCATTTAAAACATCAATGTTTACAGATCAACGTTTGTTTGGTTGATTACTCTGATCTTACCTGTTTTTCAAAATCCTGGATTATTCTTTGTTCAGAAACCTGGAAAAAGGTCAATCAGTTAGTAGCTCAGTATTTTAAGTACTAAAAAAAAAAGAAAGAGAAAGCATCAAGGGGAGCATATTACTTTAGTAAAGAAGGTCAACCTACAATGTCAGACCCTTGAATGTTGACCTGAAGATTTTAAATTAATTTACAAGGAACTCCAAAGACTGCTAAAGTTGACTTAGAATGAAGTTTTATAAAAATTAATATAGTTAGCTCATGTGATAATCATAAGCAAAGAGTTGCAACCTGAGTCACTTCATTTTGTGTTTCTTGTTGTAGTGCATATGTTTGCACTACAACATTGACACTGATCTGTCATGATCAGATGGCCAATTTTCAAGCTAGTTATGTAAAGTTTTGACCTTACCTGAGTTCCAATGGCAAATCTTCTCTTGATTTGCTTTTCAATTTGTCTGACCTCCTCAACATCTTGCTCTGGAGTAAAATCTTCTGCCCCTAAACACAGTAGCAAACAATTCAAACTCAATAATTATTGTTAAACAGTGCCACAATACCTGCACAGTATACTGTACATGCTTTCACTGGAGTGGTATTTGCAAAAATATTATTTTACTTCAGGTAATAACCCTGTACATATGTGTTGAAAGTCTTTTAATTAAGCGGTCTTGGTTAACTCAAAACTGGACTACTGAACTTTCACTTTCCGAAGATACACAGCATAATTTGAACATTAACTCTTGACTTTCAAATTGTTGGTCACCAGTAAAAATTTAATTACCTATGGTGCATTACAGAGGGTAGTTAATAAGCTGTATTAATTCACCTGAGAGGCTACCCGACATAGCAGCATCCAGTGTAGACACTTGGAAAAGCCTCAGAGCTTCTTCAACATGTGCTGCTGTTGCAAAAGGCAACAGCCTCATTTTTGCCAGTGACTCAGAAATCCTGATAATTGCTTCCAGTTGTCTGAAAAGTAAATATAAGTATGACTGAGCGTTAAGTGAAATATCAAACAGCCTCCAATCACACACCTATCATTTTCTTTGCCGTATACTATCATTTAGTTTTACCTGACAGTGATGGGTATGTTGATCTTTTTTTCGGCATCTTTTTCGTAATCACGTGCTCCACTTCGCATGAGAACATAACGATTCTTGAGCATCTGAGCAGCTTCCTCAGAGAGCCTGGGGCCACATTTACTACAGGGCATAAAAGTGTAATATTAATATAACTTGCCTTGATGGAACATGTGTACAAAAGCCATCTATGGGATAGTGCTGATTGATGCCATTAACACACACCTGATCAATACACAAACAACATCGGTCCAACTTATACTCGCAGACATGCCATCAAGTGTTGACTGACACATACAATGTATGACTTGGTAGACTCTTGGCCATTTACCGACCAACACTTGATTGAGTGTCGATCGGGTGCTGATCGAGATGTTGGTCAAGTGTTGATATCAAACTTAAACTTAAGAATAACAAATCTCAAGGCATTTCATACAAATTATAAGACATTTTTAGTAACACATACTTTCGACAGTAGCCAATGTACTTCTTTATGAAGCTCAGACTCAATTCACCCTCTTGTGTTTGTCCAACTTGCGCTGCATTCAGATGGACTTGCATAACATGTTTGGCAAGGCGCTATAGGGATCATAAAGGAAACAAATTCTTTAGAAATGATTATTAACAATAGGTATTAAAAGTTGTCCATATGGTAGACCTTAACAGCCACACAAATCTATCATAATCACTTTCAAAAAGACAGATAAAGCAACAATAAAGTTAGCAAATGCAAGTTGAAGAAAGACTTATTTGGGAATAAAACAACAGAATTTCGCTACTTGATGACTATTGCTACGAGTCCTCCAGTAGCATAGCCAATCAAAATGCAGGATTTGCGTTAGTCCACTAGTTGGGTGATACTAAAAGCAGTTAGATTATGAGCTTGAGGTTTCTATCAAGTGATATAAATCAAAGGTGAATAATCATGGGGAATTGGGGAATTGTTTTACTAGAAGCAGCTGTCATTTTGTTAAGGTGCTTTGCCACTCACTATCTACCACAGGATAGTGGGTAGCGCAACCAATCAGAGAATGGCATTCACGATAGTAAGAATGCTAGTAGACTTATACTATAACTCAATAGAAACACAAAACTAGCACAGGGTATTGACGTAACAATGGCACAAGCAAAGAGAATTTACATTTTGTTGACGAAAGTTTTTGTTTTGGCTGCTGAATTTTCCTTTAGAAATTCCACGAAAAGAAAATTCTAATTCTAATTATGAGCATAAAAAATACATTTCACCACCCTTCAATGTCAAATTTTTTTGGGGGGAGCATCAATACAGGCTTGGTCTTTCAGCACTTAAATCAGTGTCGGCCATCTACTTCATGAAACAAGCCCTCTACCCCCCAAAATAATAAGCACCCTACAAATACAAGGTCTGGCACTTAATTCTTTGAGTAGCAGCTTACCATGTCTTTACCCTGTTCATGTTCATCCTTAACAATGAAAATCATGTCAAAACGGGACAAAATGGTTGGCATGAAGTCTATGTTCTAGCAACAAAGAGGAAAATAAGTATAAGCATGATTAATAATACGTGAAAGGGGACTTTTAGAAAATGACAAAAAAAGGAAGAATGACATTGTAAAAGATATACGGTTTTTAACCTCTTCTCCTTTAGTTTCATCCCAGCGACCAAAGACAGAGTTAGCCGCAGCTAACACTGAGCATCTTGAGTTCAGTGTTGTGGTGATACCAGCCTATAAGAGTAATGTATTGAAAAAAGACATCATTGCTATTAATTAGACCTCATTTGAAGTTGACAGTGAATCAAATAGCAATGCTCCATACTGCACCTCTCAAGAGGACAATGCTTTCAAAAAATATCATACTTTAGCTATTGAAATTGTCTGCTGTTCCATAGCTTCGTGGATAGCAACACGGTCATCTTCACGCATCTGTAAAATGCAACAAACAAGATGGTTAAAGTGGACTGACAAGGATTTTGAAGTGGCCACTTTACTTGGCCAGCCTACCAGACCATTTCACTAACTGAAAAGATGGTGAAGAAGGTTAAGGTGCTATAGAAATCTATTTAATGGACATATCATTTCGTTATCTCTGGCTGAACTTTCACTATAAATCAAAGACTTGGGGTAATTGTCAAAAATTAAAGCCGGCTGGACCTTCAACATATAGTGGGCCTGACTAGCTTTTTGTTAGCTACACAGTGCACTGCAGTGTTATCACCTTATCAAACTCATCAATGCAGACCACGCCACCATCAGCTAGTACCATAGCTCCACCCTCCATGATGAAGTTACGTGATGCTGGATCCCTCATGACTGATGCCGTCAACCCAGCAGCACTGCTTCCTTTTCCCGACGTGTACACACCAATAGGAGAAACCTTCTCTACAAACTTCAGCAGCTGACTCTTAGCAGTACCAGGGTCACCTAACAACAGCACATTGATGTCACCACGACGTGTGAGTCCATCAGGAAGTCTACAAATTTGTATTAACAGAAATGAGATGAGCAGAAACCCGGCACAGGGTTTAGGTAAAGAGCAATACAAGCGAGAAGGAGCATGCCTGGCTGATGCTGGAACAAACTGTCATTGTGACTCTTATGGTCTCTCATTGTGAATAATGACATACTCCGACAAACCCAAACAATCAATGTCAGATCATTTTTCACACCTTTTGCGAGAACCTCCAAACAGCAAACATGCAATAGCCTCCTTGATGTCTTCACTGCCATAGATAAATGGGGCTATACTCTTTGCTAGTGTCTCAAAAGCATCAGGCCTGCTTGCAAATCTGTTGAACTCTTCCTCTTCAAGAGGATTCAGTGGTGCTCCAGAGCTTCGGCCAGGACCTTCTGTATCAACCTGAATGCCAACCACACGGAGGTATGGCTTCCTGATACCAACACCCACACCGTCACGGTCCTGATAAGAAAACTGGATGATCAGCGGACAGCTTGGAGCATAAGATTCAAGATAATTCTACACCCAGCAGTTTTTTATTCTTTTAACAGAACGCACTACTGTAAGCACGCTGCTGCCAATGTCATTCCTTTCTTTTGACTTTGAACACCTTACCTTGTCATTTTTTTGTGCAACTTTCTTGATTGAATATATTCCCATCACAGTCACTCTATTACCAGGGACAACTTTTTCTGTCAAGTACCTTTTAAAAGAGCAGGAGAGAGAGAGAAAACTGATGTAAGAGAAAATATCAACCAGAGTTTTGTGTAGTACAGTTTTGTTTCCCAGAGTGATGATCAACAACGGCACAATGATTTACCTGTCACAGTACAACTGCATGTGTCTGGGCATTTCTCCATTGGGCACCGCGTCTGGAGATTCTTGCAGTTTTAATACTTGGAAATCAACACACTTGCATTTATCAGGCATGATGAAGAATGGATCTAGGGGGCATGGTGGACGGCCAGCTTGATCGCTGTTGAAGGAATATGAAAAGTAACCACCTTTTAAACCTTGTTATGAAACATGCTGCTTTTTGACAAACTCCAGCAATGTGACGCGGTTTATTATCACAATTTCAGCGGTAGAAAAATACCTACACTAACTCCATTCATAAGAGGTACTAATTTTGCACAGTAAAGCTATCCTACTGTGGACTTTTAAAATATTCGTTCCCTACACAATGTTAAAATCTAGGTCGATTTAGACTAACATTTTAGTGTCAATTCATTACCTGGGGCATTTGCGAGGCATGGCATATCCTTCTAGACCAGGCTTTAGGGGAATGTTGGAGATGGTGTTACGACAAGAACGGCACTGGATGGTGATGTTGGTTGCCTTTGCACGAATGGCTGAAGCACTGATAATAATGCCTGGAATCTTCACCAACTTAGCCATTTGCTCAGACTGCAACATGGACCAAATCACATATTGAGAACAACAAGGAAACTGTCAAACTACTTTTGCAAAGTGTTACTTAGCCAATTGTATGACTCCAGAAGATGACCATACCCATCCCAAGGGGGTTTAAGGAAATTGCACCAGAGAGGGGGGGGGGGGGTCTCAAGGTCAACATTTTTAAAGAAATGTATGAACTAAGGAATGCAAGTAGGGGGGCAAACCAAAAATCCTCTGTATGGATATTTTCTTACACAAAAATGTAGACTAAGTTGGTATGACAGGAGGAGAAGATCTCAGTGGTATTAAAGTATTGTGGTTCTAAGCAATCTGATTGGCCAAGCTGTCAAAATTTGTAACAACTGACTGCCAAGGAGATGATGACAATAAAATGTTCTAGCATACCCTAAGCTCTCTGACACTCATTGGGTTTGCATCAGACTTGAGTGTAATCTGAATGTCTTGAACTTCCTCTTCTCCCAGAGGACGTGGCTTTGTAACCTCATCTGCCATCTCTCGAGCTGCATCTTCAAACTGTAAAAAAAAAATTACAAATATACGTTGGATGAGTACATGTGTTTGCCAAGACTGTTCAAAATATGCCGGATATATTTGCAAGAAGAGGTGTATTTCTAGCTAGCTGGAGGTTCAAATGCCCTTGATAAAACATTTTTTCCAATATATTTTCTGGCGGAAAATTATAGTATAAACGAGCTGGCATCACCCGCAAAGCCTCACTTCATACAGGTATGCTACTCACCAGAGGCAAGAATTCTGCAGGACTCTTGGCAAGTTTGTCAGCAAGTTGCTCATCAAAACTCGTCAAATCTTGAAGATCTACTTCAAGATAGTACTGGCCTAAGTTGTAATGTCTCTTAAGCTGATCTCTGTGAGAGATAAAAAAAATCAATGAATAACATTTGGCTACGGGACAACACGATTGAATAGCACATGCTTGAAAATTTTAATCGAGAAAAGCAAGTATAAACGGTGATTTTTGGGGATCCTGTCCGGCATTTACTCCGTTCGAGCCACAGTTAGGTGTCTTAAAGGTGTTTAAATGTAACCTTTTCGGTTAAAGAAAAAAAGCCGTAAATTTGTTCCCAAAGATGAACTTCGATCGAGCATGCATGCTACAAGAGCTAGCGCCATTTTGTTTACCGATATGGATAGCTGAATGTTCCTTCGTGAAATTCGCGAATGAATTCTCTGAATCTCTTCTTGGCATTGATTCTGTTAATTTCTCGCTCATCTGCTTGCTCTTCGGAGCCAAAGGCGTCGCTGAAATAAACCGGACGCTCGTCAAAACCTGACATTTTTACGAAGGGATTCACTCAACTGACTACAGCTTGCTTCTTCCCGGCAGAACAAATTTGGCGGGAAAGCTGCGCTCTCCCGTTACGTGATTGGTTTATGTAGAAGTCACGAAAATCACGTGGAATGATAGACATTCATTAGGCACGAGGAGCATTTTTTCCTTCGTGGGGTGGGGAGGATAGTGGAAAACGGAATTTCTCCTCTTGCAAATGCAGTTTGTACTCATTTGAACTTTGCATAAACTTGTTTTCTTAAGTTAAATAGCTGTAGTGTAATAGCTGCTGTAGTATATCTCCATATACATGTAGCATACAATATGGACCTTCGAAGAAAACAAAGATAAATACTCGACTTACCCCTCCCTGCTTGGGTTACATTTTCGTTTCGCGCTCAATTGATTGTTTGTGAAAATCTTTAATACCTCTTTCCATCATGTCAGCACCAAAGCGCCAGAAACTCGACGAAGAAGAAAGAAACACGACTCTTCCGTCCTTACGCAAGTCCGGGTGGACAGAAGTGGAAGACAGGGACGCTATTTACAAGGAGTTCCTTTTCAAAGATTTCAACGAAGCGTTTGGATTCATGACACGTGTTGCTCTGCAAGCCGAGAAAATGGATCATCATCCCGAATGGTTCAACGTGTACAACAAAGTACAGATTACACTCAGTACACATGACTGCAGCGGCCTGTCTGAAAATGATGTCAAACTAGCAAACTTCGTCGAGACTGCTGCCAACTCGATCGCAGAGTGATGGCTGACTGCTCGTCACCGAGGGAAAACGTCGATGAACTGTTTAACTGAGTCTAACTTTCTTGAACAGCCAGTTTTTAATACATTTTGTAAATGTAGAGGGTGTGTAAGTTTTTGTTCATAGTACATTTTGTACAACTTTCCTTGAAACTTTAATTATTACTGGTTGTATAAATTAAAAGATCAACAAGTTTTTTCTCATTACATCCATTGTTGTAATTAAAAGGGTTCAGAGAGGTTTGATTGATCTTTGCACCCCAGTTTGTTTTCCCTGAAAAAGAGGCATCTAGTCAAGCCTCAAAACAGCAAAACAGATTGTCTCTGATTTGTCTTTTACTTTAAGAATATTTTCCATGTTTTTCATGGATAAAATGGCTTAGCATTTAGTGTACTGGGCTCTGGGTTGAGTGTTTCACCTGGGTCAGTTCTGTTCTTGGTCAACTGGCTCTCTTGAGTTGGCCCAAGTGGCTCATCAGGCTGCACCTTATCGCAGGTTCAGTAGCATGAAACGATTAGGAGGATGGAATGCTGGTCCATCACAGGGTTACCCCCACCCCCCACCATTTAATTGACCAGCACCCATTTATACACCTGGGTGGAGAGAGGTACTGTGAGAGTATAGTGGCCAGGGCTTGAACCCAGACCGTTCGCCCCACAGTCAAGTGCACTAACCATTCCTTGATGTTTTCATTTTTGCAGCTGGGATGGAAAGGTACTGGGCATTCAAGGTTTAAGGCCCCTTGGGGTGCATAGGAGCAGAAATTTAACACAGATTTTTTTTTAACTGAGATCTTGTTAAGAAAGTTATGAATTAGCTCCATGTCTGATTTAAAACCCTTCTGTGTTGCAATTTCAAAAGGTCAGTAGATCAGTATCTGGAATTTCATCATGCCATGCTATTTGTTAATTTTTTCATTAGCACATATGTCACTGTTTCATTGCTGTTTTTTATGTCAGAATTTTCCCAAACCAGGACCTCTTTAATTTTCTAGCAAATTTACTAGTTTGTTTTGAAAATTCTCCATATTTCCAGTACCATGGTTTGGTAGATCTATTGACAAAGATTCTTGTTAGTGTGATGTTATAATTTATCAACTAGTATCTCACAAAATAATTTTATATTAAGTAATGTTCCACGTAAGAACTAGGCAAAGCAAATGCATGGAATGTGAAAAGGTGCTGAATATTAAATTAGTAACTCATTAAAATGGAGCCCGCTGATTGGCCGAGAACTCAAAAAATGTGAAAAATTGACCAAGAAGTAATTTTTTTTGGTATTTTTTTCGATAATTTCGTTCCTAAATTCTTCTTGTCTGTTTCCACCGCTATTCATGTGTTGTGGCCTATGGGGAACTGTTCCAAGCCTTTGAGATTTGCTTCAATTCAGAGATTCTGAGACGACAATGCCATTATTTTGAGACTTCATGCTTAATTTCCATATTTGAACATTCCAGCACACTGTTTATGTGCACTCAGTAACCTAATGTTACATGAGGCAAAATTTTATTGAATTTTCATTAGTTATAATAAAAATGGAAAATATTGATAAAGAAAAAAAACATCAAAGATACATAAATTACATATGGTAAAAATGAGATTTTTTTGACCAGTCACATATAAAACTTTACAAAAAACTGTCTTTATAATTAGACTGGACTTAAAACCTTTCAAAAAATAAACACCTTTAATTAACAGTTTAGAACATTCAACAGATCTTTATGAGGTTTACTTGTTACAGTTGTGTAAGTGATTGGCTTAAAACCTTTTGAAGGGGTTACTTTTACAAGTATTGTTTCTCGTTTACAACAAGCTCATCAAAACCAGTTGCATCATCCATTTGTCTGGTAAATAACAACATATCACAGTTTCCAATAACAACCTCGGCAGTAGTAAACACTTTCATGTTTCCCATAACATGGCCACCCACCACATGTCCGTCCTTGTCTGAAAGGGAAGCATGAAGGTGCCCCTTGCCTGCAAGTGTTCCAACAAGAGAGACAATCTCATGCCTGCCTTTGACCTCAATTATCTGGATAGAAACAACATATTCAACAGTAAAGGGATGAAAAGTACAGGTAACATGGTGCTCAACCCTTCCACTCCCAAGATATGAATGTTAATTCTCCTAACCTTGTACCATACATTTTTTTTTGTTGGTCCTTACAATTTGATGTTAAAGAAAAACAAGACCATTTCCTTAGAGAGTTTTGAAGAGTTTGCACATCAATCATCCCTAGAGGTCAAAAGATATAACAAGAGGCAGGTGCAAGTCCTCTTGTATTGTCTTCTAAGGAAACGACAGTTCACTCTTGCAGTGTTACACCTTTACAGTGAAAATAGAAATGATCAGCAAACATCGAGGGAGGTAATATTATGCACCTTGGGAGGGGAGGGTGGGAATAGCTTGCAGTGTACAATAGAATCCTCACGGGTGATAGGGAGCAGTACCAAGACTGCCCAATCACTTCCCAAAACAAAACCGGGCTATAAAAATGAACGTTTCTACAAGCATAAAGGGTGAAAGTTTCTAAAGAAATTGTGGTGCTGCGTCGGTGGAGGTAACAAGGTAATTTCCTTATTTCAACTAAGTTGAAAATGTAAATTGGCCACCGTAATGAGTTGTAAAGCTGACGTTTCGAGCGTTAGCCCTTCGTCAGAGCAAAGAGCATTTGCTCTGACGAAGGGCTAACGCTCGAAACGTCAGCTTTACAACTCATTACGGTGGCCAATTTACATTTTCAACTTAGTTGAAATAAGGAAATTACGTTTCTACAAGCAGTCGACGTATGGAGGAAAAATGTCTAAGGCATCTTTCCCGGCGTACTTCCCGATCCGGGATGGCCGACTCGCGTGAAAGTTAGTGCAGCCGGAAATAAGTTTGTGTGCGCGGACTATTGAGCATGTGGCTAGAAGTAAATCTCTCCCAGTCGTAGAACAAATGATCTGATCGAACTAGCCTTAATGGCAGGTTTAGAAAGGCAAAGGGATTTCGTGCGCGAAGCGCGAGAAGATCGCGCGAGCCACCTGCTTCACGTGTTCAGTTAAAAGTAGTCTGCACCCTCTACTTTAGCCGATAAACTCGAGGTAGAGGCATCAGGAACTATTCAGACATGAGGAAGGATGAATGTTGTAAAGTCGGGTTGCTCACCTCATTTGGAGTGTCTCGTGCTGCATTAGCCAGCCGCAGTGTGGCTTGCGTCACACTGCCGACACATGAAAGAACGAACGGTGCCTCGAGTTTTTTGTCCCTGACGTATTTTAGCAAACATTCTATCACTTCTTGTCCAGGTTTTAGTCGTAGTGCATAGCAAGATAACGTGTTGCGAGGCTCGTTTCGAAAGCGCTTGTTCTTGCTTTCTTCGGCCATTTTTGAGGAGGAAAGATTGCGTGACCAAGCATGACCCAGCGCAAGGATTGGACCGGAAGTTGGTGACAAATGCGGAAATGCAATCAAATTAAAATTATTGTAATTAAATTACAACTCGCTAATAAGGGTTTTGAGTTACATCACCTGCACCCCAAAAGAAATAATCTGGATCCTACATAAATTGTCCTACTCTTCTTATTTCATAGTGTTGCTGAAAGCTGTATTCCGTTTAACTGCTGTTACAGATGCTCCTCTTCAGGAAAACATTATTCTCTGCAGTAGTGCAGTTTCGAAAGTACCGAGGCTTCGAAACTCAAATTAAAGTTTTAATGGTTATTTGTTTTGTAGTGAGAATCTCACAAGGAAACGGAGAAAGGGAAATAAGGAGCTGAAACGTTTACCACTCCCAGGGGCACTCTCTTATATGGGCTATATAGGAATGTGCGACCCCAAAGGGTATGGTGTTTAGCCGTTTTGGCAAGAAAAGGTGTATCGATTTTATCCATTTGGTCTCAAATAGGGTATGTGTTTTACACTTAAATCATGAATAGGTTATGATTTTTTTCCTTTTTTTAACCGCGCGGTCATGGGCCGAGCGCGGTTCTTAATCTACCCTTGGTTTATTTATTTATTTTTTTTTCATGTCGGTGAGCTGAACCAAACTTCTCTCGGCCAGAATTCGAATGACGCAACTTGTGTTGTTTATTAACCACGCCGGAATTTAGTCGATGTTTCAGCCGAATTTTTGCATTTTTCTGT
>OMLO01001053.1_pt1 | contig 20438 bp, 11 predicted proteins | sample 1674811 | NCBI WGS metagenome assembly OMLO01 (sample SAMN06265003, study PRJEB25207) | coral metagenome | isolation source: Coral host | place: Mexico:La Bocana,Puerto Morelos, Mexico | collected 2008-11-13 | reverse complement strand
CTTAGCCAACACCAGTTTAAATGCTAAAATGAAATGAAGAAAGAAAGAAGAGAAAAGCTATTCCCGGAAAGGAAAAACAAAACCCAACCCAACCCACACACGGACAAATAGAGCCCAAGAATCTTGTTGGGAACTCATTGCATGCATTTAAGTTCAATATATAACATTTTCATTACAGCCATATTCGTGTTTTCAAGCAATAAGGAGTTTTTGAATAATAATCAGTTTTGTTCTTTTTCGAAACGAAAAGAAAATCTAATTATGTGGAAAACGATCATTGCTTACTCGTACATGGTTTTGATAATATTTTATCTTTTCTTAATTCTAGCAAACTGCACCTTTGATAAGAGCTATTGTGGATGGCGTAACCTTCTAAGTCCCGAGGACGACATTCAGTGGATTCCAAGAAAATCTAGAACACCCAGCCTAGGAACTGGGCCAAGCCAGGACCATACTGGTATCTAAATACTTTTCTAGAGGTAGAAGTGCGCAAGTGTAAGCTAGTGTTACCTTTGGCACTTCCGGGTACTTTTACTGACAATAATAAACTGTGCTATAAAATAGATCGAGAGAAATTTTCTGACACTTTTAATTTTTGAAGTAACCCCTCACTTGTTTTATATTGATGTGTTACAGCTATTTTTCTGTTTCAGCTTCGTTTCAGAATAAGTGTAAGCAAGTTAATGATTCTTGCTAAACGTATTATACATTTTATTGCAAGGTTTATCATAGTTACTTAAAGCTATCGTTCTGGTTTTATCTGAAGAGCATCTTCGACCGATCTGTTACTCGTTCTATGGTCTCTATGCATTTTCTTCCCCACCCAGGCAAAGGATACTACATTTATATTGAGGCGTCACAACCAGCCAAAGAGAAACACTCTGCAAAGCTACTGAGTCCACTCATTTGGGGACCGAAATGTTTTCGCTTCTATTACCACATGTATGGGAGTCACATTGGAAAACTTAGTGTGCTTCTTCAAATTCGAGGACCTTATGGCAATTACTTGATGTGGCAAAAGTCAGGACAACAGGGTAATCAATGGAGAGAGGCAAATATCGACATAGGCGACGCCAACGAGTTTCAAGTGACTATACCTTGACTACTATTTATCAATTCGATTATGGCTCGTGACACGACATTGTTTATCGGAGGATAGACAGTATCTGTCCATATAGTTCACCCACTAAATTTTCTCCGATTCTAATTGGTTTAGACTGATCACGTGACGCAATAGTATTTATCCGCGGAGGACACTATTATAGTGTTCGTCCGCCGAAAATGCCCTGATAGATAGTATTCGTCCGTGAAAATTTTGCTTTTAACAAGCGGGCATATCGAAAATAAACAATTGAAATTGTATTAAGTTGGTTTTTGACTGTTTTTTCTTTTTCAAGTTTTACACTTGGATTTAAAGGTTGGAAGTAATTCGATATGGTTTTTGAACTGGCGCGCGGAAGAAAATTCAGTGTTGAACAATAAAGAAAATAGAGTGTTTATGTCTCGGAACTATCGGTCTAATAGTTGCCCCCCTGGAAAATTGATGTTCATAAAAGTAGCTTCTCTTCTCGGGCAAATATTTGTTTTAAGAACATCAAATTTCCAACGGGCAACTATCAGACCGATAGATCCGAGACATAAACACTCTATTGTCGTAATTGTTCAGCACTAAATTTTCTTCCGCGCGCCAGTTCAAAACTCATATCGAATTATTTCCAACTTTTTAAGATGAAAGTCGTGACAGCCAAATGTAAAACTTGAAAAAGAAAACAGGCAAAACCCACTTAATACAATTTCAATAGTTTTTTTCCGGTATGCCCGCTTGTTTACAGCAAAATATTTACGGACGAGTGCTATCCATCCGGGTAGTTTCGGCGGATGAACACTATGCGCTGATAGTGTCTCTCCGCGGATGAACACTATCGCGTCACTTGATCAATGTAAACCAATTAGAATCGGAGAAAATTTAGTGGTGAACTATAATGTTTAAATAGTGCTCGTAAGAGCAAAACACCCGGATGGAAAGTACTCGTCTCTGCCAGAATTTTTTTTCTGTAAACAAGCGGGCTTATAGACAAAAAAACAGATTGAAAGACGCCTTTTGTCTGTTTTCTTTTTCCAATTTTACATTTGGCTTTCACAACTTTTATCTAAAAAAGTTGAAGAAACTCTATATGATTTTGGAACTGGTGCGCGGAAAAAAAATTAGTGGTATATGATATGTCTTCTCAACCGAAACTAAACTACAGAGAATTAGATGAGATATCCAAACATTTTCATGAGCAGTATTATTTCCTTTGTTTAAACGTATTAATTCATAGGCCCGGTTCAGACACCGTGCTTCACATAAGTCGGATCGAATTCAAAACATTAAGTTCATGTGAAGTACGGCGTCTGAACGAGGGCCTAGATGAACTTGATAATGTTAAATGTTGAATGTCTTTGCAGGTTGTATTGAGCGCCAGTATTGGCAGAGGATTTCAAGGAGATATAGCAGTCGATGACGCCACTTTTACTGACGGGCTATGTGAAAGCGGAAGTGCATCACGAGGCGGGATAGGTACGAACTCAGGCCGTGATAAATACTTTACTTTACTTTTTAACTTAAGCTCACAAGAATTTAAATGGCGCATATCAAAAAATTCATATTAAGCCTTCTGGCTCTGTCCTGATTGTTTTGTTATGTTCCCTTTCTAACCTAAAGTAATTTCAGAAGCAATTGGGTTTGATATATTTTATCTGTCAAACCGATATCAAAGATTTTATTCTCATTAATGTCGTCGAATCCCGATATTTCGAACCACCTTCAACTTTAATCTGAAACAATTTGGTACCTCAGAAAAAGAAATGCTTAAAATATCGAGGCATAACTAGGCTGGATAGTTTATTATGTGGAACCTTCTATCGTCTAGATCAGTAAGGAGCTGGGAGCTGAATATGTCAATAGTTTCTTTATTTCTTTTTCCTTCTTTTTTCTCAAGGAAATTGTAATTTTGATGTGAACTTTTGCTTTTGGAGGAATGTCTTCTATTTTCAATGGACACTCAAACAAAACGCTACTCCTAGCTTGAACACTGGACCTAATGCTGACCACACATCAGGTAACGCAAGAAAAAGTCCAAGTCTTTGAGAAAATTAAAACGAAGCGAATTTCTAATGGCCATTAGAAGTCTCTGATTTGTTAATTTCTCAATTTCTCTTTGTCTTGAAAGCAGGTGCGGTACCCTCCATCTAATCAAAGCAAACTAATGTACTTTTATGTTGTTGTTTTTGTTTTTGTTTATTATGAATTACCTTAAGCCTAATTCTCAAAGCGAGTCTTGTTGCCCACCTTTCATATGAAAATGAGAATTCATTCACAAACAAATGAACCCAATATAGGTGACACCAGCCGCCACTTTCTCCTGCAATGATGACTCGACTGAGGTCTATTCGTACTCCTCCCCACCTGTTTTACATCAGTTGCCTTGGTTCATTAAATTATTTTCACTTAGTAGACTGATCAGATACAGGGCTTCTGTCAGATGATATTAATTTATTTTTATTTCACTTCAAACATAAAAGAGTTGGAGAGACAACCACTTTTGTGGTAAAGAAAGTTACTTTTTTTTTTAATTTCATTTCAGTAGTAACGATCATGTATCAGATTGCAATGTTCTAAATTTCTGCGTCATTAGAGTGGGTATAAGAACAATATCGGTGTTCCAATTAAGTCTTTATTTTTGGCAATTGCGTTACTTAACTTAGCCTTTTTTACATTAAGGAACCGGCAAGTACATTTATATTGAGACTTCTAGTCCACGTAAACCAAGAGACAATGCACGACTTGAGGGTCCATGGATGCGGGGACCGCAATGCATGACGTTCTACTATCACATGCGTGGCTCCACTATGAGCTGTGTCATCATATACATAAGACGCAGGTACAACAGGTACAAACTGGTTTGGCTGAAGTCTGAGGATCGAGGAGATCATTGGATACCAGGGCAAATAAGCATAAACACGACTGATATCTTTCAAGTGAGTTATATTGAGTTAAAACCTCAGTCTCTGTCTTACATTTGACACAGTGGAAGACTAACAGTAGGGCCTCTTATCATTAACCCATATTCCTCATTTCGAAAGAAATGTTGTCATACAAAAATATTCTTTTCCCTCGGTCAACTTCAGCAGTTGTCCACTTTTATTACTATTCTTGAGAGTAACTTTCTAATAGTCCTACTATCTCTCCCTCTTGTCCTAATAAGCCTGATAACCCACGTTACTTCCCTCCCACCTCTTATCATTCCTTTCAGGAGAATAAAAACGCTATTTTAATAAAAGATTGATTTTTCGAACTGTTTCTTTCCCTAAAAATGAAACTTTAAACTTTTTATATGATTAATCATAATTTTACCATGACGATATTTCTCGCAAATGCCGTTGAATTCTTTTTAGGTAATTATCTATGGTATTAGAGGCAGCAGTTTTCTTGGAGATGCTGCGTTGGACGACTTTTCTTTCAAAAAAGGGACTTGTCAACAAAAAGGTATTGACACGCAGAAAAGAGACATACTACCGGTGGATCTTTGCAAATTGTTGAAAGTATGTGTTTATATCCCTACTAAAATAAGAAACAAGCAGCAGTGATAGACATATTGAACTTGCGCGTTTTTTGATTAAGACTTGACGTTTCGTTATCACTGCTGTTTGTTTCTTATTTACCCTTGCCTTTCGGAACGGGAAACCCCAGTTCCACAGAACAAGGATAACGTGGGCTCTGAGAACGCGATTGCAGAGATAACAGATAATTGCATGCGTTCAACAGCTGCGATCTGGGCTTTCAGAGGTGATGTTTTATTTACGTGCTCTTATCTGATGTATCTTTCTTGGACAGTCCTATTTTCTGAACTGTTTCCTTTTTTAGCAGTTTTATTAGTACGAGAGAAGTTATATTGTATGAAGTGCTCTTTTTAATTAAAATTTGATATTTCACTTGCAGTCGTAACAACATTTTACGTGTCCTCATTCATGGGTCGAGGCTTCCGACTTTCGTCTCAGCCCTTCGACCACAGTCGGTATTCGGAAGAGTTTCAATTCACTCTCGAGCATCCAAGTGGAAATCCGAGAGAGAGTCCATACTTTATCTACTCTGGATTGTACAGCAAATCAAGTTTCGTCACATCTTTTTTGGACCTTTCTAACACTGCAAACTTTCCTCTAGATGTTGTTGTTCTAGGCAGGGCTGGAAGCAATTCCACGAAGATTAATTTCATAAGCAGGAGTCCCTACGGGCCGATGATTAGTGTTGGCGACTACACGAACGATTACTGCTGTGCGGGAAAAATCGTGTTCTCCTTTTATGCCCGGAATGTCACTAAACCAGGTAGGAGAGCAAAATAAGTTTATAAACTTTTCATGCTGCACGAATCGTTTTTCATAATGTGAAACAGGGGTTAATTTTCAACTAATATAAAGCCATTTGCAATAATTCATAGTACATTTTTCAACTTGAAAACAATTTACCTTCATACAAACATTAAAATTGCAACAAAAATACCAATTACTATATTAGTTCCAACCAAGAATTTTCATGTCACCATCTATTACTCTAACATTTTTAACAATAACCACTCCCTCCGGCTTCGACTTCGTTTCTTCAAGGCCGTGTTTTGCTGGCTTAATTTTGTTCATATGCGGGTAAACGTTTTATCCAATATCGGAGGGCATTTTATAAGAGCTTACTTCCGAAAATTAAAGGAATTTTACTTTGCAGGTAGCATGCCATCTAATGGTTGCGAGCCGGGTTGGTACAAGGCCAACAAATCGTGTCATCTGTTTTATTTATATTCTCGACAATGGGGCGGCGCACGAACCATATGTCACTCGTACAGTGCTGAACTCGCCGTTTTTAATGACGCTAGAACTGTGCAGGACCTTGCTAATCGCAGAAAGGAACTAAACCTTGATGACCGCGACTTGTACCTTGGTTTAAGTGGGAAGTTGAAGTGGATTTGGTCAGATGGGAGCGTTTTGTCCAATAACACACCGAATCAGTGGGGTCCAAACGAGCCAAGTAATGACGGCAAATGCGGGGCATTCTTGAATGCTATTAGATGGGATTCTAATTGGAAAGGGTATGGTTGGCGATGGAATGATATACCATGTACCAGCCGAAAGGGATACATATGTCAACAGCTGCTAGGTATGCTTGTAATGCTTGCTATTGTAATATTATATATAAATGAGGAAGCGTAGCCAAGTGGAAAGGGGTGCTGGTCTCGTAATGTTGGTCACAGTTTCCAGCACTCCATCATGACGTGACTGGTTCCGAGTTAAACTCCTCATATGCTATTACCGAAAACACGCAGATGAAACTTTGAAGTTCGTTTGTCTAGTATTTTAGCTATAGCTAGCGGAAGTTTTCTAGGGAAACAGATAATACTGACGTTTAATTTAGGTTTTGAAAATCCTATCTGAAATATTATCATTTCAATTTTCAGTCTACGTAGTTTTCTTTTCTTACGTTGTCAAATTTTCAAATGTTTAGAGGAAGTTACGTCCAAAATCGTTAACTGATCACTCTGTAGTTACAGAAAGCAAGCATGGCCCCCATTCTGTGTTTCCACAAGGACCGCAAAGACATCCTTAACACCCAGCTGTCCAATTTAACAAACAAAAAAAATCAATGGGGAAAATCCCGTGAAGATATTATTTCAACTATCGCCAAATTTAAAATGAAAAGCAATACTATTGTTTAGAAGAAAGGCTTGTAATCCTGGCTTACGTATAACCGTATGTATTTTGTTTCTATTCCCAGATGTTCCTCTGCCTGTGGCTCTCTTTTCACTGAGTGGAACCAATGGAACTGAGGACATGAGTCCAAATGGAGCCATCAAGGCTGATTCTAATAACATCAAATTTGCACCAGGTCCTTATGGAAATCCAAATGGTTCCTTCTACTTTAGCGGTATTAATAGCAGCAGCTATGTAAAACTTAGGAAAAGTGCACAACTGGACACAAGGTTCTCTATTGGTGTTTTCGCATGGGTACATCTTGACAACTCCAGTGGCCCAATTTACATGCATGAACTCCCAAACAAGTATTATGGATTATCGTTGTGGGTTTCTCATTCAACTCTGGGTGTCAAAGTGAGGTACGTTGACAGGACAACGCTTTCTAGGTATATACTGCTTAAGGCAAACGTTTTAGAGGAATATTCATGGAACTTTGTTGGAACCACGTATGACTACCATACAGGTGTCGCTTCTATTTTCGTCAATAACAACACTGTCATGCGGAAGTATACCAAATCAAAAATGGAACTAGCAACGTACTCCATTGTTAGAATTGGTGCGATGAAGAAACGGAAAGTGTTCTTTCGTGGGAGAATCTCCTGCTTACAAGTTTATGATCAAGCATTGTCGGTGGATCAAATTATCAAAGTTAAAGCAAGGTGCAATCAGTCTGGTAAGTATGTTATATTACGTGAATTCAGAGCAACTTCATCATCGTTGGCAAAAAAAATAAACAAAAAATAAGCAAACAACAGAAGTTTATCAATGGTGATGAAAAGAAATCTGTAGGTCTTAAAAATTCAGCTTATTTCTCCAGATCCTTTAACGTGCAGTCGCGACTATTTTGCCTTCCACGGTGGTTGCTTCTCCATAAATACCAAGAATATGCTGACGTGGAAAGATGCTCTGGAACAGTGCAATAGTGAAGGAGGGACCTTGGCCAAGATATCTCGGGAAGGTTTGAGATATGCATTTACCACCCTCTTAGAACAAATGAGACCAAAACCCGAGCAGTTGCACTTTGGCCTCCTGGCACGAGACAATTGGGTGTGGATAGATGGCAGCTCGTTTAATGACTCTCTATGGCTGAAGGGATATCCTTCCGCTTACCATGGAATCCAGAGCTGTGCTGTCTTATCAGCTGGCTCGTCGGGGATAAAAAACGTTGACTGTCGGCTAATGAAGTACCCACTCTGCCAGAAAAAGCTCGGTAGGTTCATTCATTTGTTAAATATTGCTTTGGTCTTTGCGTTAGCAAGTCCTCACATTAATGCCATATATGAAAAATCGTTTACGTGCATTAGCAATCAGATTGTAGATACTTTCTTTGTTTAAGTTATAAATTCCAATACTAAAGCAAGCTGTGATTTGGCCTTGGTTTGCGTTGTCTGCATTGGTAACTGCCTCATCTGTCAAGGTTATATTGTTTGTGTGATTGCTGCTGGCTGTGGTTATGTTGTTTTACGTTCAGCTTCAGTCTCTCAGTGACGGTTTGATTATAATTAAGTTAGAGCGAATTCGTGCACTTTTTAAAGCAGCAGTCTCCTGAATATTGATCACTTTGAGATTGGCTGATTTCTCGTATTGGTAAGTAATTTGTTTGGTTTTGGTTTTTCGACTTTTAATTGAAAACCGCTCTAAATATCCCGGTTTTATACCTTTTTTTTCCACAATCTACAAAAAGTTCGAGACCCACGGCCGAAGCAACCAAAATAGCTCAAGGCTGCTCTCCGTGGCCAGCGGCATTCTTTGTGAGCCAAATTTTAGAAATTCTTCACGAACTAACACGGAGTTTAGAGCTTTCAGTGTCTTCAGCTCAACTTACTGCATTTATGCTATTTAGCTTGGTTAACTTTATTAATGGTGTTAAGTACTTTGCTTCCGTTTACTTGTGCATCATTGGTGGAGGCGAAGGATTGTAGCTATAGCTTGTCACTTCCTTTCCCAACTTCAGTGTTTCTTTTTTTGTCAGTAAATGTATTGTCACACCATATTTTGACGCAAAGTTCAAGTTTTCTGTTACCTCATTACCCCTCTCTGGCCATTGATAGACTCTACACCACGTGTTTTCGCTCGAAAAAGGTAAGGAATTAATCAAACTTTTAAAACAACAAACTAGTTGCCTGTTTGACAATTATTTATCTAAACTGGATACTTTGTGAGAATTGTTGGTCGCCTTTCTCTTCCAAGTGAGTCAGACACTTAAATTAAGTAATCTTGTATTAAAAGAAGCGTAAGTCATTCCAGCAAACAGAATTAAGATTTCGACTCCAAGTTGAAAAAATTGAATTTTGAATGAGACTTGTCTGAATGATTTTTGAATGAGTCTTGTCTGTCTATCTGTTTGCCTGTCTGCCTGCCTGTCTGCCTGTCTGTCTATCTGTTTGTCTATCTGCCTGTCTGCCTGCCTGTCTTGTCTGCCTGTCTTGTCTGTTTGCCTGTCTGTCTGTCCGTCTGTCTGAGTCTGTCGGCCTGTTTGTCTGTCTATCTGCCTGTCTTGTCTGTTTACCTGCCTGCCTGTCTGTCTGTCTGTCTGTCTGTCTGTCTGCCTGTCTTGTCTGTCTTGTCTGTCTGTCTGTCTGTCTGTCTGCCTGTCTTGTCTGTCTTGTCTGTCTAGTTTATTTCTATGATTTTTCGTATTCTTGGTGTGTGTATTTTTTTCCATTTTCATTTAGGAGTCCAATCCTTGGTGGCAAGTAACCTTTGAAAAATCACTGTATGTTGAATCTGTCGAAATTATCAATAAACTCGACTGCTGTGCACTTGACAAAGGAATGATCAACATCAGTATATCTACCAGTAAAACTGCTTCTAACCCAACTTGTGAAGAATCGATGCGGTATGGAACATCGTTAATCTACAAAGGACACTGCTCTCCACCGGCGCGCGGACTTTACGTGACAGTTGCGTTGATTGGAAATAATGTCACGCTAGTTCTTTGCCAAGTTGTTGTTCGTACAATTGGTAAGTCACGGTAAACTTTTAATAATTTAACGACCTGATATGGTTTGGTTGTAATGACCCGAGCCTAGTTTTGGCCTTCTCTCTGTACTTCAGCTAGTACTACTTTATTTATCCACATTACAGTCATGTAAAGGAAGAGAAAAATATGTAATTATAATATATTACACGAGCACAATTGTTTCTACTCTTGTATGTCCAGTTTCTTTTGATTACCAAACGTTATAACTAAAATTTATACAGGTGTTATTTACTCTGGAGTTATCTTACACTTGGTTATCACTGTAGAACTTCCTGAAGAGGCACGCGGCGTTTCACGTGAAGTGTGGTATAACGTAGATTACGACTCCACGAAATCACCAACTATGCGGGGGAATCCTGTGTTTAAAGGTGAAAGTCGGAGTCAGATCACTCTGCGGGATTTCGATGCACCAGCCAATGTGGGAACAAAGTACGTTCAGCGACTTACAAGCTACTTACAGGTAAAACTTCATTTTCGCCGGGGATACTCCCTTGTATAGGCTATAAAGGTTTCTGTGTCCCCGAAGGTTTTCATTGGTAGTGTAGTTAGGAGAGGATGTGAAATCCTCTCCTTTCATTCCCTTTGCTAGAAACTTGTTCTCAAAATATAATAATAATTTCATGATGAATCACGTCAATCAAAATTTTGTCCCAAGTTGCGTGACAATTCGCTCGACTTTCAATTTTATGAGGAGTTGCGTTGGTATGACTGATGACAACAAGTCACATTAATCTGATTTCGTGATAGGTCCCATGACCCTAATATTGTGTCGATCATTATTCCAGGACTGATTGTTTAAGAAATAGTGAAACCCAAATCATTTTGTAGGTTCCTGAAAGTGGAAATTACACGTTTTATCTGTCATGTGATGAATTCTGTGAGTTGTGGAAGCACGATGTTATTGAAGATGGCATTGAAGACAGGAAAGCCGAGGAAATTGTAACCAAACAACCAATTATTTCTGTCAAAAGATTTACAGCACATCAAGAGTGGGACAGGTGAGCATGACAAGGAGATATTAGGGCTCGAAAAAAGCTGAATTTTTAACTTGCCCTCAAATTTTACTTGCCTTTGGCAAGTCTAACTTTCCTGGGAGTTTTTTTATTTAGTTGGAAGTCGAGGTGCCTGGGTCCTTACCCATTGGACAAGTGATGACTACATTCCAATTCGGTCGAGAAAGAGTGGATAAAGAGCCTCTCCGTGGGATTCGCCACTACAAATTTCTATTTATTTATTTTATTTATTTATTTACTTGTCCGGCAGGAAAATCTACTTTTATCCGGATGACCTGACGGCACTTTGTATGAGCCCGTGTGTTCGTGTTCTTGGACTTGTAACAGTTTTGTTATACAATATAGGACGTCTTTATCTTTACTTTGATGACTTATCCAGTCTTGCCTTCAAAGGTACCAAGAACAAATATCGCAGTCTGTATTTCTCGACAAATGTCGATTGTATCGAATGGAGGCCTTTATGAGGGAAGAATCGGGCAACGACCACATATCAGTGGGTATGCGCTCACCGAGTGGAATATATGAACGACCTATTCCAGGAACAAGACTGTTCAGGACTAAACCAGGTAAATTGGTATGTTTTTGACATACTGAAGAAAGGTTAGGCCTGAAACGTGTCCATGTTACACGGACTGTTTGACTTTTTAATACACTTTTTCAACCTGTCGCGCATCATAGGCGTTTCTTGGATTTTGAAAGAAAGGAGTAAAATGTCGCTGTTGAGCGAATCCGTTAATGAATCATAAAGCTTCTAATATACTGTATTCACACTTAGTATTCGAGCTAGGTGTGACTGTACACCGTTACAATATTGTGCTGCGTTCAGACACTTAGTACTCCAAATACAATGTAGAGTGGTATGGGCACTACCCGAATTCTGATGTGAATACTTGGAAAAAATATGTTTCACACTAATGCCCAGTAGGAATCGTACTTAGCCAACGTACGCGGGCACCAACTGTCAACATAGCCTGAGGCATTGACGTTTTGTTTTAAGAACATTCTAGTTGTAATTTACCCAATGCTGTCTCACTATTCTTCAATTAGTTTAGGTAGGACAAAGTATTTTGATGAAAGCTTGCGGCTAACAACTGACTTAGGTAGCAAAATTCCACATGGGGAAGAAATGATCTTTCCCTAAAAATTCGGTCTTCTTTTTCAGCTATTTAACCTACTGTTGCAAAAGATACTTTTCTGTCTGATTTGAGCGTCAACATTTTGTTGCAAGTTATCTGCAGATTGTAACTGTATCAAAGCTTTAGAAATAATGTTAGATGAAAACTTCGTAACACATGTTATTAGTGTACACTTCAATATTCTTTCTTGCCAGAATGAACTATTCTGAATTGAATTTTGAATCGTCAACAGGAAGACGTAAATTGGAAGTGACACTTCAGCATCCCAAACCGTGGTTAACTGCCTTCGTTGGTTCAGATTTAAGTATCTCAGGTTGGTTTACCGGTCTTGTGCGACAATTGCGTAACGAAAAAATAGCATTAATGTAAAACAACCAGATGGAGTCTAAGACAAGAATCCATTGCGCAGAATTATATATATTCCCGGGGAGGTACTCCCTTATATGGGCTATATAGGTATGTGCGACCCCAAAGGGTATGGTTTTTAGCCATTTTGGTTATAAATAGGGTATCAATTTTAGCTATTTTGCCGCCATTTTGGTCATAAATAAGGTATCGATTCTTGCACTCTAGTCTTCAATTCGGTTTTTTAGAAGAAACTACTTCTTCATCACTCCCTCCTTCTCTCAACCGCTCTTTGCCTTCCTGTGCCTGCTACGCAAGCTAGATAAAGCCAGCAACAAAAGCCCTTCCCCCAATAATCTAAGAGTCAGGTCATAAATTAGGTATCAAATTTTTGGTCAGGTGATAAATAGGGTAGGGAAAATAGCAAATTTTGGTCATAATTAGGGTAAGGGTTTTGGGAAGCGGGCCGCACACCCCTACCCAATTTTTTTGTGCGTACCCCCACCGGGTATATATGTCACTAAGGAAGTTTTTATCTTTACTCTATATAACTCTGGTGACGTCTCCATTTCTTCCCTAACTGACAAGCCCAGTTTTAGTTTGTTTTAATTAAATAATATTTCAGTAAATATTATAATAAGCTTTTCGTTCTCAAAAGAGAATCATATTGACTAAGACATCTGACAATGTGTTTTTTCCACGATGTTTAGTTGCAAGACTAGAATTGAAATAATTTATACCTTTAGTTGAATAGTTCTGTCTCTTATTGTGCAGGTTTTAGAACCACATAATCTCGTACGGATATTAGAGGAGAACCTTTACTTTTCTTGCAAAACAGGCTATTACAGGTTCTGTTGTGAAGGTGTATATTGCCCGGAGTGCCCATTGGAACTGAACATCTCCACCCTTGGACAAAATGTGACAGTGAATTCGGCGCTTAACTTGTCCTGTGTAAATACATCATTTACAGCTACTTTTAGCACGAACAGGCAGCCCGACAATTTCACAATAAAGGTCAGTGGACAAAGAATTGATAATTTTAGGTTCAATTATCTCTTTCATAAACGAGTCTCTTACATAGTCAATACGACATCTCACACTTCGTAACCAATATGAATACTTGTAAAATCCTTCTAACAATTCTAACTAATACGCTTTGGTTCTTTTTCTCACAGGTCAGATATTCATTTGTCAACAATTCAGAGCACATTGTGAGCGAGAGAGTGTTGGGACGCATTCATCTTCAAGGTGAATTTTTTTATTTTTTTTCCCTGCAATTTTTATTGAGACGGGTCAAAACGTTATTTCATTTTTTTTTTGTTTTTTTGTTGCCTTCAGCTGTGGTGATAAAAGAGTGCTACTTCAAATCAGAATATTGCGGTTGGACCAGCCTTGGTGACAACGGAAAAAATTGGAAGTTGTCAAATATGAAAACATTTGTTAAATTTCCTGGTAAGTGGGAAAACTTTTAACTTACACTTTGCCGCTAGGATGGTTTGACTCCTAATCGGGTCAGTTCTGTGGACTCGGGATCGCCAGGTTCCGTTTGAAGTGTTGGGTGAGGTCATTCAAATGAGCTCCCATGACATGCTGGATCCACTAGAGCGTCAAATTTAACGAAGTTAACCACAGACTACATTTGTTGGTTTTAAGTAGTTATTAAAATGGGTTTCTTTTTTAAAATCATCGAACAGAGACATAGTTTTAGGGTCGTCACGCAACGATTCTCTCTTGCGTGACGACCCTAATAACGGCTGCGAAGGAGACTAACAGGGCCCATGCTAACAAATAATAGCATACTGCATATGATTTGGAGAAAATATTTTTCTTTCAGCTCACTTTGCCTATATTGGTGACACCGTTAAAGCAAAGTTGGAAGGTCCAATGTTACCGTGGGAACCATTCCATCAATCCGTAGGCTTATGTTTGCGGTTTAATTATCTTCTGCCTACTCAGTCAAAGTCCACCCTGAAGATTTTAATTCGAGAACCAAAGAGAGAAGAGCCGGAATTAGTTTGGCAGTTGGTCGGAAACCACGGTGAGAAGTGGTCAGCAGCTCAAGTGGCTTGTTCAGGCGCCAAGGGAATTCAGGTTAAAAAAATTCTCATTGGTCGTAAATATTGAGAAAGTTGCGTCAAACTCTAGTGGTCTTCTGTTTTTTTTTTTGTTTTTGTTTTTATTATTTTTTACATGTTTTGCATCCAATAGAAATAGTGCTAGAGAGAGAGACTGACTAACGAAGGTTCACATGATATATATTGATTGATTGTTTTAGTCTTTTTGTTTTAAGACTAGGCCATCAGTTTTTTAGGGTTTTAAGATCATTTGATGTATTTGTCATTGCCATTCGCAAGACCCAGACATATTCTTTAGCAAATAATAACATTTCGAAGTAGAGCTGTAAAACTGTAAAATCTTCTTTTACCGTTTCTGTAGGTTATATTTGAGGGAGAAGGCTTTGTTGATAAGAAGATCAACGTAGCGATTGATGACATCATCATAACTACCGAGATTTGCTCCTTGAGACCTTATTTTGCTGAGCCAGGTGATATTTGCTTCTCTATCACGTTTTGCTAATCATAACTATGCAAGGACAAGTGCCTCAGAAACAGACTTAAGGTGGATACAGCTATCCACCGGATAAATCACTATCCAGTGGATAGCGTGGTTTGTTTTGTTAACGTTTGTCCAATGGATAGCAATTTATCCGGTGAACAGCGTTATCCACCTTTCGAACAACTCAGGCTGAAACATCAAAGAAACATCAAAGCATGTAATTGGCTTTTCCAGCAATTTAGTTGAGCAAGGAGCAAGGCTTTAAGACGTTAAGCTTTCGCGCTTTTTCTCTGTTTTTATTTCCGATCCTTTTCACTGTCCTTATTCAACCTCAGAGTTATTAACTATTTGAATGATCGGTAACGCGATATAATGTCTTAGTCGGTGCCGTCGTTTCAAAGTGTCACAAGACATTCTCAGTCCGGCCTTCGTGTTTGTTTAATAAAGTGTATTCATATGGCGTCACGGCAGCCATATTGGTGTTCCAAAACAATGAAACGGTGGCCATGTTGTTGTGCCAAACCAATCCTCTCAGAGTTGAACTCTTTTCCTATGTAAATTAGTTTCTTTTGTTTCAAAACACTTGCATAGCTGCCCGAGACTGGAGTGAAAATACTGCTTAAGTCTTATTCCACTCTTTTGCTCTCTTAGGTTTTAAGTGCAGCGATAGCAAGTTTACTTGCAATAATGGCGAGTGTGTCAAGAAGAATCTGCTATGTGATGGCGACTTTGCTTGTAAAGACGGTTCAGATGAAGAAAACTGTGAATGCCCCTCTGATATGTTCAATTGTAAGGAGGGAGGATGCCTCCCAGCAACATCCGTGTGCGATGGAACAAAGGATTGTTCCAATGGAGATGATGAAAAAAATTGCCGTACGTTATTATTTGTTTTTTTTTTTAATAGACGGGAATGGTTATGAGGCTTGGCCAAAAAAGAAGGAAAAAAGATACAGGGAGAACTCGATTTAACGAACCTCTATAAGTCCTCGGTATAACGAACGATGTTGTTCGCCCCAGCAAAAGTAAAATGGATGCAAAGGAACCTCCATACAACGATAGCGCGTTATTGCGGACAATTTTTTCCAGTCCCTGGGCCCTTCGTTGTATCCAGGTTCCATTTTGACAAGATTTATGTTGGACCGTATACAATCTTTTGTTTTGTGCTCATACACGATATTTGGATTACGTAACCGAAACATTTCTATTGGTTAGTTCCTCAGTCAGAAATGGATAACTATTTGTTGTGTACACGGTCAAAGCCAAAACCTCTAAAAATAACATCCAACAAAGAACTTTGATGAGCTTCATTTTAATAAGCAGACCTTTTCAATTTGTGTTCAATTTCGTGCTTTAATGCTTCTGAGTCAGCTAGAAGCCTCTATAGTGGAAGAGACAAAAAAATACAGAGGGCTCTAATGACCAAAACCAAGAGACCATATTTACGATTTCACTCGATTATGCGACGGCGAGAAAAATCTTCACAGTTTCTTCGCTTTCCGCTGATACTGTGACCATAGGTCGCGCGGGCATGAGGACGAACCGCTAAAACTAAAAATATTTTTCACAGCGTGGCGCGAAGACGAAAATAGATTAAAAAAGATTATCCTAGGGCACGGGGATGTGTTCTCTCACCTCATTTTCTCTTGCCAAAACTCTGTCGGCCACTACTAAAATTCAAGGTATGAGGCAACTGTTTTAAACACGTCTTATAACTTTCATTCGCAATGCCCAAGTATTTTCCTCCTACTCGTGTCGGTGTGTGGTGATTACCCGACTCTTGTAGCCACATCATTGACGACAACTTGAAGTTGAGAAATTTTTTTATTCCAGTTTAATTTTAAATTTGAACCGACGCTACGTCTGCGAGTTATAGGGTTGTGATATTTAGACTTGTGATATACCTTGGGTAATCTCGGTTATTTCAAAAAAAAATACTCCGCGTACATAATTTACCTTACAGGGAATCCATGCAACTCTAGATATCAGTGTGTTGATGGGTCTTGTATTTCGTGGTCAAATACATGTAGTCGAACAGCTTTCTGCGGTGACGGAACTAATACACCTTCTCTGTGTGGTAAGTTGCTTTTGTGGTCTTTTTGACTTCTGTTTAGATAATGTAGCGTAGAATTGAATCTCCGGTAGATATGTTGACAGCAGTTTATCGGATCCACCAACAGAAATTTAGCTAGACATGGGAATGAGTCTCCGCGCCCGGTCAGCATTACTGTTTTGTTTCTTGATTTCGTCAGTTCTTCTTGTTTGGTTTCGTTTCTTGTGTTTTCAGTTTTTCGTGGTTATATTTTCTCGTTTCCCATTACTCCTTTTCATTTCTCAGTTCTCCTATCTGTTTCTATCTCTTTTTTTTCTCGTTTTTACACTTTATCCTTATAAACATCTCATATTCCATCTTCTTTGGACGAGTTCATATAATCTTCATAAATCTGCTGTTTTTTTCAGGTTCTGGCGAGTGTCATCTGGACGATTTAGCATGTACGTCGAAAAAAATACGAGCGAGCAGAAAAGATGTAGATCTTTTAGAGGTATGACGATATCGCCTTCGCTGACTGAGCTATGTATTCAATTCAGCACAACATTTACTCCTTTGGAATCTAGAACATACATTCATTGGAAATCACTTGTAACTACATGTAACTACATACTTGTTCGTGTTATAAACATAAATTTCTTTCCTTTTACACTACTAAAAGAGTTAAACAGGAACCGAACGTTTTCGCCACTTGGTCGTTTTCTTCCCTGAAGATGACCTAGTTTCCGAAATATTCAGTGTTTTTACACTACACTTTCAGCCTTTTAAATATAAATTATTTTTAACCAAAGCGAATATCATGGACGCAAACGTAAATTTAATTATTGAAAAACATGGAAGGGGTTGCTTTCGTCTCATAAGTTTCGTTTCAGTAATCATTTGAAAGTTTAAACGTTTCAGTGTCAGTTTGTGTTTTTATCTCATTATTAACCGTTTTAAATTTTTGCACTTATCAGGTCATTGTAATTTCCAAAGTGGACTTTGTGGACTAAAACATGATAAGAATGCGACGTTCCATTGGACTGTAGGCTCAGGTCAGACGCCAACAGAAAGTACTGGACCGAGTTACGATCATACGTCACTTGATAAGGATGGTAAGAGAAGTTAAAAGTGAATAAAACTGTAATTAGGGAAATTCAACCTGCAGTAATGTGTTTAGTGATCGTGGAAATTTAAACCAGAGCAAATAAAGAGTCCACCATAATGCTTACTAACTGAACCGACTCAGGTAACTTGTGGCAAGCGGGGAAACCAATTGCGTGTGTACTTAGATAACATCACCAATCAATTCAGAATAAATAAATTATTCAAAATAATGGCGAAACTCTCGGTACGCACAAACTGAGACAGAACAGCAGTAGTGCAACGTTCTAAGCAACAAGGGTGAGCAAGAAACTTTCTTTATTTAATTTCCTGCTAATGAATGACAATTTGATAACTATGATATATTTCTTTTCCAGGCTCTTACATTTTCATTGAAGCTTCTCAGAGAAACCCAGGGGAAAAGGCGAGGTTGTTAAGCAGCTGGATAGAAGCGAATGAAACAGTTTGTGTTCAGTTTTGGTATCACATGCACGGCGCAGATATCGGCAATCTAAACATTTATGTCAAAACTAACCAGTCAGAAACACTCGTCTGGAGGCTGTCAGGAGATCAAGGAAACCGCTGGAGATTTGGACAGACGGCCCTGAATAGTCCAAGTTTATATAAAGTAAGTTGTCATTTTTTGTTAAAGTCTCGATGAATCTTAAAACAGAGAGCTTAAATCAGGGCCAAGTATCAAGCGCTTTCACTGATTTTACCCTTCTCAGTCACTTTTAATTATTTGAGGAGCTCATTAATAGTGAAAGGAGCGTTTCTGTTGCGTTTTAGAACTAACATTCTTTCGTATCTTTTAATTAGTTTGTTCTAGAAGGGACAGTTGTTGGTGGAAGTAAAGGTGATGTTGCAGTGGATGATTTGACGATATTGGACGGAATTTGTGAAACGATTCTAAAACAAAGTAAGTATGAACGTTTATGGTGCTTTCACTGGTAGGTTTTCCGCTATAGCAAGGCGACTTAGTTCTTACGTGTTCTGTAACTGAGCTCTGATTCAGTTAAATATCTCTGAATTAGGGAGACGTTTGTTTCTATGATCATTGAAACAATAACGAAAACAACCTTAAAGCTTGATCTAACAGGACGTTTTCTTGTTTTGAAATTGTCCGGCTGAATCAAGCAGTCTTTAGGTTTAAAGAAGCATCGTTAAGAAAGAATCTCTTCTTCTTCATCATCAGCAAGTCCAGATTGTTATTTTGAAGAAAGTATGTGCGACTGGAAGGCAGACGAGGAGTGGGTCCTTCGATCTTACCAGGCGGGATCAGGGAAGCGAGGTAAGATGTGTTACACAATGTGTTTGTGTGATGGTACAGCCTTGACACCCTGTTCATGATGTACCGGTTGATATAGGGCCTGTTCACATCACTATAAATGATTACTTCCTTTCTTTTTTCGTTATTTATCTCGAGATTTAAACGTAAACAAAAAAATATCAAAAGATTGTTAAAGATCTCCGAGTACTATTCTATAAAGAAGAGGTTGTGAGCCTGTTGTATATTCTTTTCAAATTCCTATGTTCATTTTTCTGTTTGTTGTTGTATAACTGTATAGCTCTAAAAAAACAACTCAAACATGAGAGGCATCGTTTTACCACATTTCCAAATAACGAGAAGAGATGTGATAATGCGAGACGCAGCAGAGTATTTTTGGCCAACTTCGAGGAAGTTGTGATGAAACACTTTCTCGGTTGTTTGATATACCTTTTCAATCGAAAAACTAAGGGAAAAACTGAGAAAAAAATCGTAAAATAAAGGATGTTAAGATCAGATATCCAACCATGATTTCCTCTGCCGGGGGTAGGGGTACTATTGTTTAATGGCCTAATCTTTCAATTATGCGATCACACTATTGGCTTTGACTGTACTCGGAAAAACAAAAATGTCCTCTCCACTGGAAATACGAGTTATTTTTATTTTACACAGCCAGTTATTCTTTTATATATGTTCACTTGTATCTTCACCATCTACAGGTATATTACGAACTTACATGTACAACGTATATATATATAACGTATATATATAGCTCAGTTGGTATAGCACGGCACCGGTATCATGCAGTGAATTTTCTTTTAGGCTTAAATTTTTCAGCTTATTAAGTTGTGCATATAACTTCGATGATCATAGATGACTTCAGAGACAAAGAAAATTGTTAAAAAATACGCTGACTATTAAATTCTTTTTAGGTGGATACGTTTCCCTTGCCGCGGGAACGTCTGACTCAGTTTCTTTTCTCTCGTCTCCCGTCTTCAATACCCACACTTACGAATGGAAGTGCTTGCGTTTCTGGTACTTAATCCATGTCAGTGATCACATTATTATGGGCTGGTTTAAGGCAACATTATTAGTGTTACTAGATGACAAGAAAACAAACCAGACTCGGCTTCTACTCATTGCGAATGAACTGACACACTCAGTGCGATATATGCAGATGCCCTTACCAAGGAATTTCACTAACGTACAGGTATTCATCTCTTTCTCCTTT
>OMLO01001052.1_pt1 | contig 20449 bp, 12 predicted proteins | sample 1674811 | NCBI WGS metagenome assembly OMLO01 (sample SAMN06265003, study PRJEB25207) | coral metagenome | isolation source: Coral host | place: Mexico:La Bocana,Puerto Morelos, Mexico | collected 2008-11-13 | reverse complement strand
TTTTCGGAAAGGGACGACAGTCACTCACAATTCAGGAAAAAAAGAAGGTTTCGTCCCCTGAAGACTTGCCAGTTCTACTTAAATGTTCAGCTACCGAGTCAGAACAGATTTAAGTGTTACGATTTACAAGAACATAAGGATACGACACCAAAATAACGATAGCTAAGTCTTTCTTTATCACTGAGTTACTAGTTTTTCGGTGAAATGTTTTTTACTTTATTTCTGTTCCGATAACGATGTCTAGTTCGTGTTTTTTCAACCTTCAATGAGGTCGGCTTTGCGATGAACTCGTATTGATTAACAGTTTCGCTTCCATTAACCTTTAAGATGCATAACAGCTGGACATGGAATTTTATAGTCTGCAGCACAATTAAAACTTATCGAGGACGATGCTGGTGTTACCTAGCCTTCTTTACACATTCAATGCACCACAAATGATTCTTAAATGGAAGAACGACGTATCGACTGAGTGGTGGCTTCAGCTTTGCGTTTCACAAAGTTTCTGAGGTAGAGATAGATTTTTGCTTGGTTGGTCGGTCAGTTAATTTTGTTTAAAACCTATCGAGGGTCGAGAAGGGGAACTGAAAGAAATCAACTTCTTGTTAAATTACGCCTGCCCAGTGTTTCCAATCCCGAGGTGCGAGAGTTCGCGCACTCTCTATGGCATCCGGCGATTTAAAAAAACACACACACAAAGCAAGAACAGCGAGATAAGTATCGGGTAAGTATAAAATATAAATTAGAGTTCTTTGTAGGATAAATAGTACCGGCGGTGTATCTAGCAAGACAAGGGACACATTACATGCTGTTAAAAGTAGAGATCGACGTTGTCGTGAGACGCCATTAGAACAAAGAAAAGCAAAGAGGAGAGAAAATACTCCTTTAGGAAATGGGCTGCTAACACAATGTCTGTCTTCAACAACAGCGATTCAGGTCATAAATAGATTAACTCGCTGTCTACCGGTGCTTCTGTTATTTTATTCAGTGTTGAATAAGTTTTATATATTTGTCATATTTCTTAGAATTTGAGTTCTTAACGTGAATATACTTCAAAACCTTATCCATGAAAGCTGTTTTGTAAATTACCAAGACGACTGTGAAATTTTGGTTATTTCATGGTATATATCTAGACTACAAATAATTTCATTTTCAGTATTTTTAACTTAGCTACATAATTTATCGATGCTTGAGACACTCAACAGCATCCTTGAGATCTTCCACTACAAGATCAATGTCTTGTTTGGTTGTGTTTCGTCCCACACTAAGTCGCAGAGCATTCATTGCAATGTCATAAGGAACTCCAATGGCAGTTAAGATATGAGAGGGTCGTGAAACAGCATCAGAGTGACATGCAGCCCCAACACTGGCTTGAAACGTCTTCACAGTGGCAAGAATCTTTCGACCTTCTAATCCTGAGCCGATAAACGACACATTGCACGTATTGGGTAGTCGGTCACTTGTCTCAAATTTTCCATTGAATTGAATTTTGTCCTGAAATGTCTCCTTCAGTCTGGCCTCTAGATGGTCTCTCACCTAAAAAAAAGAATTGAAAAATGATCTCCATAGGTTTAAATCTACCATGATTAAATCCTTCAGAAGCCCTTTTCTCACAGAAATCATCAGAAAATTGTTGAGGTGCTTATTACATCGGTTGCTGGTTTCCTTTCTTTTCACTGCCTTGACTGCATTTAATTTATTACTAAATTAGAAATTTAGTTTCTATTACTTCAGTAAGCTCGTAATCACTCAAATGCTTTCAACACTTTGTTATTGATTAATTAGAATCGAATATTTCACTTTTCTGTCAAATAGTCAACAAACAAAAAGACAAATTAGCACAGAGCTGACAGAGGACAAAGAGAAATCTGATTTATTTAATGGCTTTACCCTTTGCTGACCTAGGGCTTGAATTCGACTACTAACCATTTTCATGTCGTCATGATATTGCTCCAAGTTGTCCACCACCAGCTGGGAGGCATGTCCTAATCCAGCTATCATACCAGTGTTTTCTGTTCCTGGTCTGAAGTTTCTTTCTTGACCACCTCCAAAAAATGTGGGGTGTAGGGGGGTGTCTGCTCCTGGATTTCTCACATACAATGCTCCTGTTCGATAAATCAGAGAAGTTTGATAATTGTCTTCCATGGGATGGTATTTCAAAGCAGATGATCATTATGTGAGTGGAAAAGGTTTGCCGTTAGTGGTCTTATGTCATATCACACCCTTCTCGATTTGAAACCCAATGTAGTAATGAAATTGTTTAACAGACCGTTCTTAAGTGAACTATATTAACACAAGAATTTAAAAGGTTTACATTTCCTGTCCACTACTTGTGATCTACGTTTGGCAAACTCAGAACATTTAAATGGGTGGATAAAAAAAGTCTGCATATGAGCCTAAGTGCCCCATTAGGCCGGAGCTTATCCCGGTTTCTGTGGCATTAGTCCACTAGGAATATTGCTACTCCCCCCTTGATGGGATGCTAGTCCATTGCAGGGTTACCCCTAGCATTAAATTTTGCCAGTACCCATTTATACACCTGGTTGGAGAGAGGCGGTGTGAGAGTGTCTTGCTCAAGAACACAACACAGTGTCCCCAGCCAGGGCTGTAACCCGGACCACTTAATCCGGGGACGAGCGCACTAACCATGAGGCCACCGCGCCATTAAGGTCACAAAAATTGGGAGGGAGGCACCATACCAATGCGAGGGCCATAAAATTTGTGTCCAACAACTGTCAGGCAATCAACTCCCAGCTCATCCACATCAACTTTAACCTTGCCAATGGTTTGTGCTGCATCTGTGTGCACAAGAATCCTGGGGATTTTCTGAGATGAGCGACTCTTCATTAGGCTTTTAATTGCTTTGGAAATATCTGCAATTGGCTGCAAAAAAAAATGTAATTCTAGTAATTTAAGGTGGTTTTGATTTTTAAGAAGCATTGTAATAAATAGGATATGACCAGACAGAACAGGAAGTATTGTGCAGATTAATAGCTATTATGCAAAGAAGTTGAACAGCCTTTTGAAAAAAAACAAAACCTCAGCCTCTCCCTCAGAATGCACCTCATCATTACCTCTTTCTGTGTCACACACATACTTCTACAGTTAGTTGGGATTCTGCGTAATTTGGGTTAGGGGAGATAGTCAATAACTGCTCTAGACTTTTTAAGCTACATGGGTTTTAACAAGTAGCTATTAGACAGTCTAGCATGTTCCAGTCAAAAACAAACTCTTGTGTTTGAATTGAAAGAAGAACACAAATACCAACTCTCCAGGATTATGCGAAGTCTTTTGATTACAAACCAAATCTCCTGGTGTCCTACACCAGTCATCAAGTTTCCTGGATATTAAATAAAGTGCATAAAGTATATTTTTCACACTTATTTTAGCTGATTTTCTTTCCAGAATATTTACAGGTTGACAACCATAGAAAAACTATTTTTTGTTTATAATAAACATATTAATTACCTGAATCACACCTGTTTCATTATTAGCCATCATAACAGTGACCAGGCAAGTACTTGGTTTGACTTCTTGTGCTATTGCTTCTGCAGTTACTGCACCAGAGTTCTGTGCAGCAGGGACAAATGTCACCTCAATTTTGCCCTGCTTTTCAAGATGTAGGAGTGGTAGTTGGATAGAATCATGTTCCAAATTTGATGTTATTACATGCGGTTTCAAATCAATATTACAATTATTTCCTCTTTCCTTGTGAAATTCATGGAAATATTTTAAAGCTGAGTAAATGACCATGTTGTTTGCCTCGGTGCCACCTGATGTAAAGATGATGTCACTCTCTAATGCACCAATCATATTGGCTACTGAGCAGCGGGCTTGTTTGATCATGTGACTCGCTTTCTTTCCCGCAGTGTAAGAACTGCTGGGATTTCCCCAGGCATCTTGCAAGGCATCATGGATGGCTTTCAGTACTGTTGGTTCAAGTGGTGTTGTTGCATTGTAGTCTAAATAAATTTTAGACCCATTTTCTTTGTCTCCATCTTCAGGTAAAGGGTTCATCACAAAATTGATCACACAATCTAAATTATTATCTAAACAGAAGGAAAGGGCAATTTGTTGAACAGTATAACAGTGAAGCTTAGTGAAAGCATTAGTTTAGCTTTTCCCTGATTGGTTGTTAACAAAGAAATATACCGCTGATAAAGAGAAATCTGAATGAAAAAGTTTACAAGAGAAGACTGAAAAAATTAGAAAAGATGGAGAACGTGTCGTTGAGAGTCTCGTCCCAGGCTCCCGAAATCATGAGTCAGCGTTTACTGACCCTACCCTCCTAAGAAAGTAGTTAGTCACCGCTGATCATGATCAGGAAGGAATGGCGGACGATGCTTGCCTGGTCGATTTTGAAGAAGTTCCTGATACTTCTTACGATCGGAGTCAAGGTATTCCATCACTGCCACTAAGAGATGAAGATGTTACTTCCGGTGCAAATTTTTCGATTTTACAAGAAGCGGGAAGAAGCCCGAGTGAAGTACAGGACAGAGTTGTTCCTGATCTCATCATCGCTGTTTACGTCGTACAATTCGATACAAGAAGAGGTAAGACTTTATATGACACTTGTAGCAAATCTCTCTTTGTCATCAGTTATACCAAAACAGTGATACATGTAGATCTTCTCTCAGCTTCAATTCGTAAATCTCTTGATGTTGTGGTCTCAATAACGTTTGCTATCCAGAGGGCTCTTGTTTGCTTGATGAACACTTGGCAGGTCTACTCTGGCCTGCCGGTGCCACAAAAATCTCACTGAATCTTAACACTAAACGCTTTGTTTGGATAAAAATGTGACAAACGATGCACATGGAAAGCAAAGGTGCTAAATTGGCAAATTAAATTATAAACTTAAGGTGTAAAGGTTGATCTGTGTAAGGGTTTTACATGTCCCTCATCAGAATTGAAATCTGTTCTTGTCACATTATTTCTGTAGCTCCTAGCATCCTTGTTGTAATTTTATCTTCCTCCATGTTCCTGTGTCTACACCCTGGTATGTGTTGGAACTTCACCCAGCAGGGCCTCGTCTCGTCATCTCCCCATAACTACCAGAAAATAATGCGCGTACTATATGGTACTATATACTAAACCCTGCAAGAAACCCTTACCCCTCAGGGAGATTTCCTTGTGGGTGATGGTTGGGAATGTTTCAAAGGTCCCTAAAAGCCTGAGGAGGAACCCCAATTAAAAAGGACAGTGATTCTAGGGATTAAAAAGCAGTTTTGGGATCTTTTAGGGTGCTAATCCTTGAAAGACCCACAGTGGGAGCTATGAGGATACCTTTAAGGGTACATTTTGGAGTATTGAGCCAGGAAAATATGATCTGAAACTATGAAACTGATTTCATAAACTTAACTAGTAAAAGGTATTTGAAGAATCATTTTCATTGCTATTAAAAGGTTATGAAAGTGTCAGTTAATGTTGTAATGTCAAATCGGAACCTGACACATGCACAATATTGACACAACAGGATTTTGGCACCTCTTAGAGGTTTCTTTAATTTAAAATTTCTGATAAACTCCCCATTATATTCACATAGGAGTCCCTCTCCCCTCTGGGACCTTGAAGGTACCAGAGTTTCATTTCAACATGAATTTTCAATATCCTTTTTTTCATTTTACAGTATGTCAAAACTCAATAAATACTTAAGTTACCTTGGTCAAGCACTTTTATATGAGAACTCTGCCAGGCTCTTAGTTAACCAACCCTTCATAAATTTCCTATGTCTTGTGCACACACTTCACACCTGTATAACATATTCACTTGTTTTAAAGGAAATGAAATAGAATGGAAGCATCCCAGATCTGTGGATTTAACTGGAGTGGAGTTCAAAGCCTTGGCCAGCGGTTCACACACAATCACAAGAGACTTTATGTATGTGTATATAATCTGTGTTTCCTCGTTTTTGCCGGGCATGGTCTAAATGCTAGGTGGCTGACAAAATCCCTTCAAAATGGGTGGATTGTATTTAATGTATTAATCAATAGTCCAGGAGCCAGTTGTTGAAATGTTGGACAATACTTTATTGTAGATAAACCTGAGTAATAAAAAATCAAACTAAGCCATCCACTGGATACTGATTTATCAGTCCAGCAGATAGCATTTTTTCTGATCTTTAAAAACTGGGACCAGGGAACAATAACATCTAATTCATTGCTGTTAAATTGAAGAGTGTACCATGTCAGGTTCTCATCACTTCTGTGCATCTGAGTGCCTCTGACTTTACATTGATACACCACAACGTTTAGAAAATTGGTAAGTAGTGAACTAGTACTTAAGAGACAACCTTTGCTTTCCCATTATTAGATACTTCAAAACCAGAGATGGTCTCTATGGACTTAGCTGTTATGAGAGAATAGCTGTTGATAATGTGGCAGAGAGAGGTGCGAGAATGAAGTCAGTGGGTATCCTTTGTGCAAAATACACATCTCTACATGAGCACATGCCATTTTTGGAAGAGGAAGTTAGGTAAGATAAAATGATAAAATAAATACTAAATAAATGACAATATTTATTGAAGAAGACACATTAGCCTTAGCTGGTTTTCATTTGAGTTTCTATCCTGGTTAAATTGGAATTGGGAGGTGTTGGTTTTCATGGGGGAAGGAACACCAGAGAACCTGGAGAAAGCCCTTCATATGAGGGAGGCAAGCGCTCTCACCACTGTATCATCCCTGCTCCCTATCCTTTTATGTTCAGTTGAAGTGGAGGACTAAACATAGAGAACGATGACTTGACTGCCTTCCTTGTCAGATATTTTTCAGTTACTTATTAAAAAAGCATGTGAATTGACCAATCAGTATTCACCATGCAAGAGAAAGAGTACTTTGCTGACTTGTGCATGTTTGTTTAACAGAAAGCCTTTGAAGTTGTCCCACTTTCGTTTATTTTCTCACTGAAGACTGTGTAGTTGTGTTGTACCTGTATTTCAATAAGTGTCAATGTGTAAATTATACATTATTGAACATCTTAAAGTTTGAAAAGTTGAGTTACAAAGTACCGTACATTTGTGTTTTCCTAGGAGGCAGCTTGAAAACCCTGGACATTATGAGGACTTAGAAAATTACTACCATAGCTACAAAAACTGCTTTCTTCGGAATAATTACATTCCTTCTCCAAGTCTTGAGAAAGCTCCAGGGCTGGAGGAGATACCAGTGTTGAAGGTAAAAATTGCAAGACACAAGTTTTTAATTAATATTTGAAATTCAAGCCTATTTGAAAGGTTATACATAAAATGCATGGTTCCAAAAATTATCCATTCCTTCCCTGAGGAGGGATATTGGAAATTCTCAGGGAGGTGGGGTCAAAAGCCATAGGAAAGTATGAATTTTCCAAAATCCCTCTGTGGGAGGAGTAAATAAGATACTTCCCTGAACAACATAATTTACCCATGCCCTGAGAATACGCTACTTCATCCAACTGCTGTACTTGCTTCAAAAGGAATAGAGTAGAATTTCTTTAGGTGTTCCTGTTGCAATTGTAATAACCACACACATCCCTTCTGTTAGAAATTCATTTTGGAAGGAATAAAATGTCCACGTAAATAGCTACAGATGTTTTATAAATTTTAGTCAAGTATATACCGGTATTTTATGAGCTACGACAAATTTATATTATATTTGCATCAAATATTCATAAATATCAGGAACAAAACTGAGAATCTTCAAGCTTTAGCTTCAAAAAGAGCATTATGTAAGAAAAAATACAGAAAATGTCAAGCCACTTCACATTCTGTTCTTGGATCAATATCTATTTTTTTACTTGTCAACAGATCACACATCCAGCTGGGTGCTTTCCTCAATTTATCAAGTTTTTCGGAGAACATATATTTGTTCTTTGGAAATTTGTGCTGCTACAAAAAAGAATTTTATTCTTTTCTCCGCCTCCTGTGGGAGTGGCTTGTTACAGAGGTAATACTTAAATGAAGTAAAATATGTCTATTATATCCTGAAATCTTTCATGTTTGGCTGACAGGTTTTTCCTCCCCTCGTACACTTTGGTGATTGTGTGTAAATGCAATTTTCCACAGACAATTATTTAATATGCAACAAAGCTAGTTACCTACATGTAGTACTTATGCATAACATAACAAGAAAACTTATAAGAGTTTCAATATTTAGTGAAGCATTTGTAAACTAGTGGTCACTTAAAACACAACATGATATTTTGCTGGATTGAAGACCTAAAAATTAATCCAAATGATGAGACCAACGAAGGAGTAAGGAAGAGTACCAAAAGGAAAATATAAGAGAGTGCAGGAACAGAAAGACTGGCATTCCTTTGATTTTTTTGTTGTTTATTTTAGAGATAAAAAGAAAAGACTTGAGCAGGAAAAGATTTTCTCTAACTTCATTTTCATAAATCCAAACACATGTACAGTTATAGGAATATTAACCACAAAAGCACATCATTTAACACAACATGTATGAATTAAAAGTATCTGAGAGGGCAGCATTGGAAGATCAGTCAGTGTGGTTACCTGGTGATGTTGACCAAGGATTGCAGTTTTCACATTGGATCTAAAATGAAATGTCTTTGCTGTGCTTTGATTAACTGAATCACTAATTGTTTTCACCTCAAATCTTAATGTCTCCAAAGGCAGATAGTTAAACACAATTTATATTGACCATTTGCCTTAGAGCCTCTCATGAAGAGTTCAATTTAAATGTTGTAGTCAAGCTACCTGTGTTACTTAAAAACTGTTTTTGTCTACTTTGCAGTTTATTGTGCATGTTTGTTGGCAAGCCATGGAATTCCATTTGGTTTTGAAACTGGTAGTAACCCTCTGTTTTTTACTAATGTCTGTGACTTAAGTGCACTACAAGAGGAACACAAATATGTTGCATGTAAGTTGATCAATAAGTTCTGAATGAAATAGTAAATTTTCTTTCTCATCCCCCATCCCTTTTCACTTTCATTTCTAGTCTAACAGAAATGTGCCTGGAATATAAGATGCAATAAAGTTTCCAAAATGAATACATTGTGATGCATGCGCATACATTAGCAAGGCTAATCAGGGCACTGCCCTTAAAATCCTATTGGCCAAGGACAAAATAAAGTAGGCCTCAATTTCCTTCAGTTTAACAAAAACATGCTGTATATGCACATTGCAACTTAAAAACACACTGCAAAGTATACATACTCTGCATGAGTCTGTAGTATAATGGCAATAGTAAAATCAAAAAAAATTAATTAATGGCCTGGATAAATAGAGATTACTCCATGGAAAATGCGCGCATACGATTTTTATTCACGAGTAGTATCAGAAAACGAACAAGCGAGCGCAGTGAAGGAGTGAGTTTTCTGATACAACTCAACAAGTGAATAAAAATCGTACAAAGCATTTTCCATGGTGTAATTTGTGTATTTTATAGATACTGAGATTGTTGAAAAGCCAATTTTTGTCAATCTTACACGGATGTTTAGGGAACCCATTCAACTGCAATGTATGCGTGAAAAACTGTAACAACTAAAATTTCAGTTTCTCTTTCAAAACCATATATTTAATGAAGTAACACAAGAAATAAAAATGTCAGTTTATACTTTCACAACTTTTATAAACATTTGTTAGTTGAAAAAAAAACCTGACTGAGGCTTATAAGTTAATTGAAATCACTAGTGAGTTTTAGTCATTCGCATTTGTGATTGGATGAACAACATTTTTCACTAGTGAGTTTTCATTGTTAACGTTTCCTATTGGCTAATGCATTTTACGTTATATCATTTTTACGTAATATTTTTTTTGCAAGGAAATCTCAGTGTCTATGATGTAAAATTAAATACTTTAGAAACCATCAAAATCCCATTAGGGTGAATGACAATGAGACCAGTACAATTCCCTTTCCCCTGTTGCAGTGTGGTCTAGAACAGTATTTGCCAACATGTAGGACAGCTCTTGAAACAATCACAAAAGATAGGAAGGACTTTATCTGTAAGGACACATTGTTGCTGTTGGTGAGCTCAATGTGAAAACTTTTCTTTTGCTTTCTAGGTACCACAGAAAAGATTTTTGAAAGCAAATTGGAAGTATATGATGTTTATGTTGATAATCAGAATATAAAGTGCAAACCACACTTGAGTTGGATTGCGCATTTTAATAATGCTGACAGAGATCGGCTAGAACAATTGGATATCTTCAGGTGAGAAAGAAACACTAACTTATAGGAATCCAGTGGTACAATCCTTCCTCAACTTGAAACACAATCTACTGAACCCAATATGGCCTGCTATAGGCTATTAGATGGTGGGAGATGAGTAAGTCACGGCACATGGAAACTCAGGAATTAAAAGAGGAATGATGGTTTTGTTAAGAATTAATGCTAAGTTGAAATTTGCATTTGTTAGTATCATTCCTGTTCGTGAAGGGAGAGATGCAGAGGTCAGATTTCAGTGTGGTGACCTCTCCACTGAATGCTCCAGGTAGAGTTATGGCCACACCTCACTAGATTAGAGTCACTCACCTCATCAAGGAGTATATGGCTGGGGCAAATTGACAATTCTGTTGGTAAGGAAGGGGGAGGGGTAGCCTGTGCCTGAGTCAGGTTTTTCAAAGGAGTGGTATTCCTGGTTGCTTTTTGCGATGGAATTGAAAGCAGAATTACTGGTAAGTGCCACCCTTAAGAACAACTAAGCTTTGAAAGGCTTTCTGAACCCACTTCTGTTTGTCTATTCTGTACTTACTTATTCCTCTTCATCCCGTGTGGGACATAAGTGTCAATGACCTGCTTTCAGTGGGACCGGCCCATCACAGCATGTTTTGCCTCACCCCATGTCAAGCTTGTCTCTTTTGGCTCGGTCATCACAGCACATCTCCAAGTTTTTCTGGGCTGCCTTTGCTTCTTTCTTCCAGGTGGTGTCCATCTGAGGGTGGTCTTTCTGTGCTTGTCTAAAAAATGTTGTTATCTTGCAACTGGATAGTATTATCTCTTAGCATTCTGGAGTGAACTCTTACATAGTTTCAACACTTGCAATCCTTGTAGTTTCTGCAGATTAATTTTGACTAATACTTAAAATACTTGTCTTTGGTGTGGGGGCGCGGTGGCCTCATGGTTAGTCCGGCGGACTCCTGATCAAGAGGCCCAAGGTTTGAGCCCTAACTGGGGACATTGTGTGGTGTTTTGGTTAAGACACTCTTGCTGGGGGTAACCCTGTGATGGACTACCATCCCATCAAGGGGAGAGTAGAAATACTCCTAGTCCCTTTATGCTGTGGAAACTGGAGATAAGTGCTGGTCTGATGGGCCACTTGGCTGACATGCAGACATAACTTTTCTTATCTATGGTACCATGGCTTTAGTCGTATTTCACTTGAACATTGAGAATCAAGGACTCTATTGGCATTATTAGCAATGAAACATTGAATTTCATCTGATAATGCCAGTAGTGATCTTGATTTTTGCCACTATTATGTTCAACTTTACAAGCAATTTATTGGGCTGTGCACCCTTACTAAGCTTGTGACAGCTCAGATGTCTAACGCAACAGGGGTTTTTAATTTCAAAGATAAGCATGTTAAGTAGATAAATGAATGAATGATTTCTTAACCCTAACCTACTCTGGTGACCTGTCTTATTCAGGCCCACAGCAAGATGAAAATGACTGGGCTGTAGGGTGGGCTATGCAACTACTAGTGGTCATTATGAAGGTGGCTCACTGAAACAGTTTCCAGAACATTTCAAGACATAGATTTTGATGTGTTATTACAACCACTCTATCAGTTGATGTTACCATCATGGTATCAAAACACTGCCCAATCATGGGTGAGCGCATTGGTATCATTTTCGCACCACAATACATTACCATAGTGACAGTTTGACCTGCTAAAAACATACTAAGTTTTAGCCTGAAGAACTTCTATTTCAAAAATGGTGAATAAGTAGAATAAGAGGTAACTTTTGGCAAAGTTTAAAAAAAAAATGTAGTTGGAGTTGAGAGCCACCTTAAATTGTCGAAAAATAGGGTCCAATATTTTGCCTTTGTGATGGCTGTTATTGCAAAAGAGCATCTCTTCTATAGTTTACACATTCATCATCACAAGTTGATTAGCCTAGAATCTTCAGTGGTTGAGAGCAAATATGAGGCCTGCCTAAGTTGAAAACGTCTCTGTCTAATAGTGTTTGTTACTAGAATGACATGAAGCAGCTTTCCCATAATAGTATTTTACGACAAAGGTATTTTCTGGGACCATTGACAGGTCGATTTAACAGTTACACCTGTACAAGAATTATGTATGAGTTACCCGAATTTTTGTTCTCGGCTATCTCTGCAAGCATGGTGACCTCTTTTCGCTACCTCTATTGAAGCAATACATTATAATTATCAAACAATACATGTGTGTCTGGAATTTGTTTGGCCGACTTTTCAAGAAAGCAGTAAAAAATGCAACTATTTTTCTTTTCAAGGCAAGAGCAACTATACACAGGAGGTGAAGTTACAGATGATGAAAAGATGTACACCAGGTGAGTTAAAGCTCATCTTACTAAGTAAATATTGTTTGTAAAGATAGTCTGATTCGGGGGCGAATCCACAATTTTTCTGGGAAGGAGGGGGTGACTGATACCTTGGGGCTACAGAATCAATGAAGCATGCCCCAATCCCCAACCTCTCCCCCCCCCTACCCCAAACTCCGCGCGTGTGATTCTTTGAAGCAACATACCTACAGTAGTAAATGCAGTTGAAGGAAAATTTTGAACTCTTTAAGGAACATTGCCCCGTCCTTTGGGAGTAGTTTTCCCTCGAAACCATGACAAGCTGTTCTGTTTGTCTTGATCTACCACAATTTTTGATTGGGAGCGGGTAATTTTTGACGTGACGCCCTCAAAATAAAATTTTTTCCAGTCAATATTGTGGGAACTCTTGTCAAACATTGCTGTTCAAATCTCAGCAGCCACCGTTTTATTTTGTTTTTGATTAGTCGCCCGTCAAATTGGCTGTCAAATTGTTAACGGAAACTGTACTACCTCCGGAGCAAAAAAAGGAAAGAGGGGCTTGGACTCCTGCGCCGCGCTTCTCCGTTAGTTTTTCGTGTGCGCCATTTTTCGCGCTCAGGCTAAACTAACTGATAGTCTTGCAAACAGTGGGTTAGCTGCCCTGTCAATCACGGATGGTCCCAATCTCACCCTTCGCGTACGACTAAAATGCTAGAAAATGATTTGCTTCAGTATCTACTATCTCATCGTCGAACTCCTCTTCAAATTTTATGTTGTCCCATGTACACTTGGCCGGACGAATTTGAAAGCCCATCACTTCATTTTGTGGACAGGGAAATCACATTGTGATGCCATCTTTTCGAAAAGCTATGTTTTCAAAATGTTCTCTCTTTACACTATAACGCAAAGCCAGTGTTTTCAGATTCCTCCGGTGTGAAGTACGTTTTTGAAATCAAGACTCTTGGTGTTTGGTGGCGAGGTGTCCGAATACCGCTGGGGTCACCAGGAACGTCCCTCTAGAATACGATGTTCGTGTCAATTTGTTTTAAACTCACAATTTTTTCTATCTCTCTTGACATTATAGGTTCTTTGTGAATTTAAACAACTCGCTTTTCCAGATGCTCTTTGAAGTAGCTTCTACTGAGGACAGAATATTAACCCCAGAAATGATCCGAAGCATAGGACTTGATCCAAAGAGTGATATGCATTTCCTGTCCGACTTGGTGGATCTATATGGAATCAACGTTCTGATTCCAGAACCGAAATGTTGTCCATTTTAGCCTTCGAGAGTATACTCTACTTCCTGGCCTCTGACATCTCTGAAAAGTTTGGCAAAGAAAGAATGCTGAGACAAAACGGGAATCGGCTCCTTGGACAAGAAGACTGATTGCTTAATAATTGTTCAAAGTGTGCGCCACAGGAAGTGACAGCCTTCGGAAGGAACAAATGCTACAGATTTGCGTGTAGCAAAATAATTTTAGCCTTATAATAATTTAATGTCCTGAGGGTATTCTTATAGACGTTTTTATACGAAATGGCACTTTTTAATACGCTTCGGCGGCATATCAGTCGAGTTTGGTCGAGCCATGACTTACTTTGTCCCGAAATACTCGAGCCAAAAGCCATGGCGAGACCAAACGAGCTTGATATGCCACCGAAGCATACCAAGAGAGATACGATAAGGTACCCAAATTGAGCCAAGTGACCGTATCAAGTCAGTGACTTGATATATCATAGGATATCAGGACAGTAGACTCACTCCTGATTGGCTAATTGGGAGCGGTAATTGAAAAAGTGGTACCGTTCAAAAATGCTACCTTAGTTTAAGTGATCACTCAATGTGCTTTTCCGGGTACATATTTTTTTAATTTCTGAAACAAGAATTTTTCTTTTTGAGATAGAGTAGATTCCATCTGGTGCTATCCAGGAGTGCTATCCAGGAGAATTAGCTCTAGCGTAACAATTACTACGGTGATATGATATCATGGGCTCGCAAAGTACTGTGGTTATGCGTGACCCTTTTACAAGATAGGGAAGGATAATACAAAAGAACTTTTAACTTGGTTATAGATTTTTTGAACCTCCATGAGAAATAGGAAATATTTATGATTGTGTACAGGTAAAGATGCAAAATATCTCTTAATTTATGAGAAGTTAAAATGCTGATAACTGAGTTTTACAAGGGAAATCTTGGTAGCTATTAGCAACTGGTTTTAGATTATTGTCAATACTACGAAAATGTAAGGTAAATTTTATTTTTAAGGTAGATTTACATCAAATGAGCAAGAACCATAAGCTTATCAATGGATTCTACATTGCAGTGAACCATTCAAATGTTGGTTTTTGAAAGTGGCTTACTTATCTCACTTCTGCGTCCACGTTTCTGTATGTTATTGCTTTGATTGTTTGAGGTAGACACAAAAAGCAATTACAAAGTAACTTACTGTCGAAGGCGGTCCGTGTGATATACTCTGTACTGTGTCCATATAAAGTTCAGTGTTGTCCTATTCATTAAAATCCTGGGATGGGAGGGAGGGGTTGGGCGGAGGAGTGACTGGGAGCGGATGTCGGTGGTTAATACATCAGTTTTGAAATACCAATATTTCGAAATGCTGATGTAAACGGACAAACGAAGCAGATTTTAACAGGTAGCAGAGTCATATCTAAGAAATATAAAATTCTTGCCTGCACAACTCGATAGTACTGGGCACCAACAGTACATATCCCAGTAAATATAACCGTGAAAAAGAAATATGCGCCGCAATTTTCAGCAAATGTGAATTTTTACAATTTTTTTTTTTCAATATTAATTGTTGAAACATTTGCATTGTCATCGATGTTACATCTCATAGCCCTTGCCGTTCTCGGAGGAGGGGGGAAGGAGGTGGGGCACGTGATACAAACTCGTAAAGAATCTGGTGAAATGTCGCCTTCGAAATAGATTGAGAGGGGAACCGTGTAGATTTGCCCTGTCCTTTACAGTTTTAAAGATATAAAAGGCGAGGTATTTAAAATAGATTTCGATCAGTCAGTTTATTTGGAGATTTTCTTCTAAATTTTAATTTTTACGGGATTTAACATCAGTCGGATTTATCATCAGTCGGAGGATTAAAAAAGTTTAACTCTGAAAAGCACAAAAATGGTAAACTCTAGGTTATACCATAGTTATACAGAATACTCTGACTCGTGTATGAAACATCTCATACCAGTTGATGATGTCCTTTAATCTCAACACTTTTCTCCTTAACGACGTATTAAATACTGTAAGGAGAATTTTCACGTTGGTCGCTGTTCAAAATTAAACTATCCGGTTTCCGACAAACCTTTCGAAAATAATCGAGATATGTTCCCTTAAAAATGTTGGGCTCTAGTTACCAGTTTAACCACCAGAAATCGTTGTTATAGCAACTGTACCAGATCGGAAAGTATTTCAAAACGTACAGGTCGATGATGTCATAAACTATTAATAAACGGCGAGTGGATTTATAAACCCTTTCGGTCGGTTTTTCTACAAGAAAATCCCCTTAAAGAAGATAAGTACTGGAAGAGACTTTAACAATATCACGCCAATGGCAGAACTTTAAGCTTTTCTCAAGAAAAGCGTGACTCTGTGAGATGGTAGCTTCTCATGAATTCAAGAGCCGACGGATACCCGTGAATCATGGCGTTTGTACTTCCTATGTTAACTCTTGGTTTGGTGGTAATGGACTTTACGCTTTGCTCATGCAGAGTTTGTGACGCTGACAGAAATACAAACGGTTGTAGCACTCCGATGGGAATGAACGCCCCGTTCAAAAGGCAGTTTACAATGGCTTGCGACAAACACGACATATGCTATGGATGTGTAAGTATTGTGCCATCGTAGTATTCAGTTTCGCGTTCGTTTCGAGGAAAGTGCGCGTGTTAATATTTTGCGTTAAAATTTGTGCGATATACACGCTTTAGTAAACACGCTTTTTCTGAAGAATTGTAAGACAGGAAAAACCTTTATTCTCTGAGTGGGTGCATAAAATAACTTGATCTTTTTGTTATTACTAAAATCATAAATCAGCGCCACAATATAAACTAATCCTAGATGAACAGGTGGAAAACGCGTTCCTCGTTTAAAATGTGCAATGCAATAAAGCTTTCCTAGCTAGTCCAGCAGACTTCATTTTGCTATTCCATGCCAGTTTAAGACAGGCCTTTTTGACTTAAACCATGCAAAGGAAAATTTCAAAACAATATTTATTTCATCTGTTATATAAAGAAAATTATTCAAGTAATCAGCCGGATTTTAAGTTAAAACCGTGTTATTGATTCATTCAGTGCGAATTCCCGTACCTTTATGCTATGCTTATCGATTCCCTTTGCTTTATGTTCTGCGCCAAATGTTATTCTTAGCCGATGCCGCAGCCTTCTTACTCGCTTCAACATCTCAGGTGTTTACACTTGGTGCCCGAGAACTAGTGCCTGGGCACCGGCCGCACAAAATACTGTTGAGTTCAGACACTAGCTACTCCAAAGTACCGTTTAGTGCTCGAGGACAAGGTCGAGATCTTGTAGCCAAGAACGGGCACTGTGCCCGAATTTTGGTGTTAATACTTGGAAAATGTGAATCGTATTCTGGTATCGAAAATATAAATAGTCTTAGTATTAAATGTTTGTTTTCTTAGGGCACTCATTATAACTGGACGCGCGAGGATTGCGACAAAGCATTGCTTCGCGACATGGTAAGGTCTTGTCATACACATGCTCATGGAAGAAGGCGGCGTGGTATTATGGACGCGGTACTGGATATTTGGTACTTTTTTCAAGGACTCAGCAAGGAAGAGAGAAGGTGCAAGATTGCTGCGGAAATGTACTTTAAGATTGTGCGCGCTTTTGGAGGATCACACTTCGAGAAACGAGACCATATCTATTGCATAAGCACATGTGCTGATGATCACGGGAGTCCGTTTGTAGAACTGTACTAGCCGAGTGTTACAATCCATCATACCAAGAGTAAATCTCAAATGGAACAGAATAGATTTAACTGTGGACTTAAAAGTTGCGCCAATATCTGCAGGCGTTTTTGCGTTATAAAGCGAAGTGTTCTGTTAAGAGTGCTCTGAACATGCAGCCTTCAACTCCAGTTTACTCATTTGTTTGGGAATGAATATAAACTAGTGGGTTATACTGTCACGGTGCCGTGTGCTGTCGGGCGGCCATTTCTGTAAAGCTGAGGGAAAAATTATTGCGCAAATCCAGAAACTGTTATGTCGGGAGACATAGAATAGTGTTGTGAAGGAAGACGATTAGGAGGAGTTCGGATATCTGTTTCATGGGAGGCTCTATTCAATACAAGCATTTTTCACATAATTTCACCAATTGAGTTGATAAAGTAAGCGGCTGATGGACGGTGTACTTCCGCACTAACTACGTCACTAGAAAGTCATATAATTAAATGACGTCACTAGATCATCTGATGCTCAAAACAAGAGCTTCAGTTTCGAATTTTCTGCAGCAGTTAACACAGTATGTCTCCAGACGCGGATCCAGACCTCTTTGTGAGGCTGGGGTTCCCAAATCTTTCCAGCCCTGTGGGCCTCCAATCAAGGTTGGGCCGCAAAATTTGTGGCGAGGCTGCCCCAGCCTTATATATAAGATCAGCCATTGATCTGCTCGATAAGACGGAAAAGAGAACGGAGTATAGGCTTTCAATGCTGAATTCTGAATTAACGGTTTTTTTTTTTTTACACTGTCATCACTTCCACCTGAAACTGGACTATTTGTCATAGTTTTCATTCCAGGAACAACTGTAGCCAGGAATACTTCACAGACTACGAGAGCCAATCGCGCAATTAGTTTAGAACAAGAGCAAGGCAGTTATTGCAGTTATTCTAGCTAGTGTAGAGTACTCTAAACTTACTATGCAGCTCAAAAATGCATATCAAGTGCGGTGTCTCAAGTCTGCTTAAAGTAGCGCTTTTTATACCGCAACAGGATTTTAAACAAAAAATAAAATGCTCCGTTTGTATTAAAACCTGCCATTTTCAATTGAAAACGACGTCGTATGACAAAGACAACCACCTGCTTTTATTTACTTAAATAAAGGGACTGTTTGATATTTTATTACATTAGCTCCATTACACCGTATATGCTGAATATGTTTTCATTCTGTCATTCAATTGTTGCAAGGACCCTTCACAGTACTTTATGACAACAACTAAACACGAAATGGTAAGTAATTTTTAATGCTTATTCTTTCACTGAACACCACATTTTCGCTTTTTTCTTGTAGTTTTTCTAAACATATCACACATCAATAAGTTGATCTGTTCTGAAAACAGGATTTCAATTTATGTTTTGATGAATATTCATTGCGATGACAGACGTACCCGCATGTCGATTTTGAACGCGGACAATTTATGTTCCAATGTATTTAGAGTTGTAAACTTTCAATTATTGCCCTAATTTTATGTAATTCTATGTGATCATAATTATTCTCAAATTTGTGTATAAGCGAATTGGTGTAAAAAGGTCCACCGAAATTTAAAAGTTCAGACTCTCTGATGCTACTCTGCCACGAAGCCAGCTTTTTTCTCACGGCTACGATAAATCGAAAAGGCGCCAGGGACCAAATAAAATTACACCAAACGGAACTGTAAAGAAACAGCCAATGTTCGGACCACTCGTTTCAAAATTCTCATCTTTTGCAAAATAATATTTCCCGTGTATTTGTGTTTGTTTGTTTGTTTTTTTTTTAATTTTCTTTTTTTTCCATATTTTTGTAAAATTAGATTAAAAATGAGACCTTATTCGGAAACGAAGAAACGGTCTGTGTATAAAAATAATAATGAAAAAACAGTAGTAGGCAATACATTTGATACGCGTCTACTTCAACATCAGGCTAATCGCTGAAAACAAAAAGAATCTGCATAACGAAGAGAGAATTCTGCTCATTTTGCTAAGCAATTTCCGGGTATTTGTGCGTTGTTTGCCGACTGTCGGGTTGCCGAAGAAACTGGGTACAAAACCTCCCACATGCCTTAGCGAGCCGACAAACCAAAATGGCGGAGAGTTGTGGTCTTGGAGAATGTCAACATATGCATGAACTTGCAAAACCCGTAGTATAGAAATGGGTGGTTTGTAAAGTTGGTTGAAGCATGCCAGGTGAAGAAGAGTCTGATAATGAAGGACAGCCCGGAGCAACATGGGAACACCAGTCTCTGGCACAGGTATAACCGAAACGTCACGTTGCCCGAAGTGACACAAACCTAAGGCAACCTTAACCTGGCAACCCATTTGTAAACCTGGACAGCTAGCTGCAAACTTTAGAGAAAAAATACATTTTTAAATTTAGATTGCACTTTCACTGACATCTATGCGGTCAGTATAAAATACAGACTGCAGACTTCAGCGTGCAGACCGGTTTACAAAATGGAGATCAGGTACAAAATGCAGACTGTAGACTGCAGACTGGGTGCAAAAAGCAGGGTAGACTCGGTATAAAAACTCTTTTTCCGTCCCAATGCGTGGTGACTTATCAACTTATACCTAGAGAGATTGACATGTTTTCTTAAGTGAAAAATACTTTTGGATAAGAATCTCGGAAGATTTTAGGAATACTTAAGGTTCTTACTTTTCCAATATGTGTTTTATTAATTAAATGAGGAATCGGCTGATTTTTACAAGAAAAAGTGACACATTGTTTTCGTAACTGACCATAGGATTACTTTGATTCACACCTGTTTGGTGACTAGAAACTATTAATCAACAGTTCTGGTCTCAGTCTGCTTTTTGTTTAGGAAATGAACACTCATGATTCAGGCCCCGGGGGGGTACTCAAAAAAGTTTTATACGGGGAGGCTCGGCCCCAAGGTCCAACCCCTTACCCTTTTGTATACCATTTTTTCAGAAAAGGTACCCCTTTCGTATACCTTTTATTGGAAAAAGGCACCCCTTTCACATACCTTCTTAAGAAGACTTATGAATAAATCGTTAAAACAGGAAGTCTTCTTGTCATTTTTTTTTCACGTAGCGCGTAATAAATTAAAATGA